>Ga0209723_1000144_pt1 | contig 141695 bp, 144 predicted proteins | sample BiotimSIPDNA_2_FD_185750 | JGI IMG/M metagenome (GOLD analysis project Ga0209723, IMG submission 185750) | Anaerobic biogas reactor microbial communites from Washington, USA - Biogas_R2 time_0 SIP DNA (SPAdes) (version 2) | ecosystem: Engineered > Bioreactor > Anaerobic > Unclassified | place... | reverse complement strand
CTTTCTGCCAATCCACATACATCTCTTCAAATCGCATCTTCCGGATCTCCTGTAACATCTCCGTCCGTCTCATCCGTCACCTCCATGAGGTAACTTATCAACCGGACAGTTTATCTGCTACAACACCGGACAAATCATTTGCTCCTTACATGCCTGCTGAAAACAATTGACAAATTGGGTTGTTAATAATAACATCCTGGCACTTTTTAGAGAATCAATCTGGCGCATCCGGCGCTTTTTCTTTTTAGAGCCGGCTGCTCCCTGAGGGGTTTTTCGGACGTGAACAAACATCTTGCCCGGAAAAGGGCTTTGGAAATTATAGAGAATTTTCCGCGCTCCGGTGTGCTGGTCGTCGGAGACGTGATGGTCGATCACTTTATCTGGGGAAAGGTTTCACGCATTTCTCCCGAGGCGCCGGTGCCCGTTGTGGATGTCCATAAGGATTCCATGATGCTGGGCGGTTCGGCCAATGTTCTCAATACGATTTTCGCGATGGGCGGACAGGTATTTGTGGCCGGCGTGATCGGCGATGATGACATCGGTCGGGGGCTGGTGAGCCAGTTGAAAGCGCGCAAGATCGGTACGGCAGGCATCATTGTGGACAGCGACCGCCCGACGACGCTCAAGACACGGATCGTCGCGCACGGCCAGCAGGTGGTCCGCTTCGATCATGAAAGCCGCCGGCCGATTTCCGAGGCGAGCCTGCGAAAAATTCTGGCTTATGTGAAATCCGTCCGGGACCGGATCGGCGCGATTGTGATATCCGATTACAGCAAAGGCGTTGTGTCCCGTGGCCTGATCGAAGGCGTTCGGAAGATTGCCGCCGGGACGAAGATTTTCCTGTGCGCGGATCCCAAGCAAAGCGATTTTTCGGTTTACGCGGGCGTTCACGTCATTACTCCCAACCATCACGAGGCGCAGCGCGCCGCCGGAATGGAAATCGCCAACGGCGACGATCTGCTTATCCTGGGACGGCGGCTGCTCGAAAAATACGACTTCGGGGCTCTGCTTGTGACGCGCGGCGAAGAAGGCATGAGTCTCTTCGAGCGGGGCCGCGGCATGCCCCACACGTTTTTTCCGGCGCAGGCCAAGGAGGTTTACGACGTGACGGGCGCAGGCGACACCGTGATTGGCGTTCTGGCGCTTTCGCTGGCCGCGCAGGCCAATTTAAAGGAAGCGACGTCTCTGGCCAACCACGCGGCCGGAATTGTGGTGGGCAAGGTGGGAACGTCAACCGTTTCGCGTGAAGAGTTGATCGGCGTCTTATGAGCAAGCCCGCGCAGGCCCCGCCGGTGAAGCTGATTTTCAGCGTGTTTGCCCCGGCGGCCGAAACAATCAACGAGGCGATCGGACGGCTTGCCGCCCTGTATGGTCCGCCGGACTTTGTGAGCCGACAGGTGCCCTTTGATTACACGGACTATTACAGCCCGGAAATGGGAAAGACGCTGGCGCGGCGTTTTGTGTCCATGGAGAGGCTCATCCGGCCGGAGAGCCTGCCGGACGTGAAACTGGCGACCAACGCCATCGAAGATGAAGAGATGCGCGACGGCCGGCGTCAGATGAACGTCGACCCCGGTTATCTTTCCGCGGCGCATCTGATTCTGGCCACCGGCAAGGGATACACGCACCGGCCCTATCTGCGCGACGGAATTTACGCGGATCTGACGCTGCTTTACTCGGGCGGGGCGTTTCGTGCCCTGCCCTGGACCTATCCGGATTACGCGGATGAAAAACAGCTCGCGATGCTGGCGGCGATCCGGTCGCGGTATTTGCTGCAGTTGAGGCAGGAGCGGACCGAGACGGTTTGAATGAATTTTTTTAAGAAGGTTTGACCATGATTAAGAGTATGACCGGATACGGCCGGGTCGAGGCCCTCTGCGACGGCCGGAACATCGTGGTGGAGGCCAAATCGGTCAACCACCGTTTTCTGGAAATCGCGCTGCGCCTGCCCGCCGCGCTCTACCCCCTGGAACTGGAGTATAAAAAGAAAATCGGAGAGCGTTTCAAGCGCGGCCGCATCGATGTATCGATCCGTCTGGAAGGGGAGGGCGCAGAGGCGTCCCGGGTTCAATTGAACATGGACATCGCGCGCGAGTATTTCGCCGTGTTGACCCGGTTGAAAGACGAGTTCGGCATCTCCGAGCCGGTCCGGCTGAAAAACCTGGTCAGCTTTCGGGATATTTTTACGCCGCCTGCGGAGTCGGAACTGGGCGCGGAATTTCTGGGGGTCGTGGAAAAAACGCTGCACGAAGCTCTGTCGATGCTGGCCAACATGCGGCAGGGTGAAGGCATTGCCCTGTTCTCGGACATGCAGATGCGGCTCGAGGCGATACGCGATACGATGGAGAAAATACGTATGCGCGCGCCGCAGGTGGTCCTGGAGTACCAAAAGCGGCTGGCGGAGCGCATCAAGGAGCTCACGGGCGGCCTGGAACTTGACGCCGCCCGTCTGGCCCAGGAGGTGGCCGTCATGGCCGACCGGTGCGACATCACCGAGGAGATCGTCCGCATGCAGAGCCATATCACCCAATTTGAAGCCCTGCTGCAGAGCGAAGAGGCGGAAGGCCGGAAGATCGACTTTCTCCTTCAGGAAATGAACCGCGAAATTAATACAATCGGGTCGAAAGGCAACGATGCGGAAATCGCCCGCCAGGTGATTGAAGCCAAGAGTGAACTGGGCAAACTGAGGGAGCAGGCGCAGAACATTGAGTAACGGAGCGCAGGATAAAGGATTGATATTTGTTGTTTCCGCTCCGTCCGGTACGGGGAAAAGCACGATTTGCCGACGGCTTCTGGCCGCTTGTCCCGATCTGGAATTTTCGGTTTCCCATACCTCGCGGATGCCGCGTCCGGGCGAAGTGGACGGCAAAGACTATCACTTCATTTCCCGGGCGGATTTCGATTTGCGTATTGCCCGGGGGGAATTCGTCGAATGGGTGGAAAATTACGGCAACCTCTACGGGACGTCCGCGCAGGCAATCGACGGCGTTCTGGAACGGGGGAAGGATCTGCTTTTGGATATCGAACCGCGCGGCGCCCGGGCCATCAAAGAAAGATATCCCGACGCGGTTTTTGTTTTCGTTTTGCCGCCGTCTCTGGATGAACTGCTTAAACGCCTGGAAAAACGGGGACATGAAAGTTCCGACGTCATTCAAACACGTTTTGCGCAGGCCGAGCGTGAATTACGGGAAGTTTTATGGTATGACTACGCCGTTTTCAACGAAGACTTGGAAACGGCGATCCGGCAAACCGTCGCCGTTTACTGGGCGGAAAAGAGTAAAATTTCCCGCTTGCGCGGTAAAATGGATCGATTTTTTAAATTCAGTCAAGAGGGTTGACTAGGAGGTTGTGGTTACATGGCAAGAATTACAGTGGAAGATTCCTTAAGGGTGGCCGAAACCCGTTTCGGACTGGTGTCGCTGGCTTCCAAACGGGCGCGCCAGCTGCTCAAAGGCTCCAAACCGCTTATGGAAAGCAAAAACCGGGAGATCGTCCTGGCGCTTCGTGAAATTGCGGCGGGCAAGGTGGTTTACGCCCATCCCGAGTATCTGAAAGGGGCGCAGGAAGATTTCAAACCCATTCCGGACAGCACAGAGTTTATCGGCGATGAAGAATATCTCGAATAGCCATCCTTCCGACAGGCTGATCTTCGCCCTCGATGCGGGCGGATACGAAGAAGCCGTTTCCTGGATCGACCGGCTGGCCGGTTCCGTCGGCATGTTCAAAGTCGGCAAGGAACTGTTTACTGCGGTCGGTCCGAAGATTGTCGAACACATCAAGGGAAGAAACAGCCGGGTGTTTCTGGATCTCAAGTTTCATGACATCCCCAACACGGTGGCCCGCGCCGGTGAAGCGGCGGTCGGACTTTCCGTGGACATGTTCAACGTTCACGCGGCCGGCGGCAGCCGGATGATCCGCGACACCGTCGATGCAGCCGCGGTCCGGGCGAAACAGCGCGGCATCGCGTGCCCCGTGATCCTGGCGGTCACGGTGCTTACCAGCCTCAACGACGGCGATCTGGCGGAAATCGGCTTCGAGAAGAGGACCGGCGATCTGGTGCTTCATCTCGCGAAAATGGCGCACCGGGCGGGGGCGTCGGGCGCCGTGGCTTCACCGCAGGACATCGCAGCGCTTCGGGCTCATCTGCCGGAAGATTTTGTGATCGTGACGCCCGGCATACGAAGCGCCGCACAACCGGTCAAAGACGATCAGAAAAGGACGCTTTCCGCCGGAGAAGCGATCGCGGCGGGCGCCGATTACATTGTCGTGGGCAGGCCCATCCGTCAGGCCCGTGACCCGCTTGCCGCCTGCCGGCAAATCACGGAGGAAATCGCCGCAGGTCTGGCCGCCCGGCGCCGGACATAATCCCTTTCCCGGAAAAAAGAGAAGGCAGCGCATGGAAGCAGTTTACGGCATCAACCCCCTGAAGGTTCTTCTCTCCCGACCGGACGCATCCCTTACAAAAATTATGCTTGCCGACGGACGCGGTGGTTCGTCGATCAGGGAAATTATCAGTCTGGCGCGGCAAAGGGGGATTCCCGTGGAGCGGCGTCCGCGCCCGTTTCTGGACGATCTTACTGGCGGCGCCGATCATCAGGGAATCGTCGGCCTGCGAGAGGCGTTCGCTTACGCCGATCTTGACCGCATCATCCAAAACCGCAATCCCCATGTCGTCCGGGACCTGGTCGTCGTCCTCGACAGCATTGTGGATCCACAGAACCTGGGCGCGATCATCCGCAGCGCCCACTGCCTGGGAGCCAACGGCGTGGTCATTCCCGCCGACCGGGCGGCGTCCGTCACACCGGCCGTGATCAAGGCATCCGCCGGCAGCGTCGAACAGCTGCCGATCGCCCGCGTGACGAATTTGTCCCAGACGCTCGATGAGCTCAAGGACAAAGGCTTCTGGGTTTTCGGCGCGGACGCCCATGAGGGAAAACCGCTTGCCGGGCAGGACTTCGACTGTCCGGTGGCTCTTGTGCTGGGCAGCGAGGCCAAGGGGCTGCGCCCGCTGGTCAAGAAAAAATGCGATTTTCTCGTTACGATTCCGATGGCGGGCAATTTCGATTCGTTTAATGTGGCGGTTGCCGCCGGGATTATTCTGTACGAGATTTTTCGCCGGCCGGGCCGGACGGCAAGCGGTTGAACGTTCGGCCGGAAACGGGGGATTTCTAATTTAACGGGTTGAAACGACATGGGGGATGGTTTATGATGGCCATCATGTAAATCACTTTCCGAATAGAAAGGATCGTCAACAATGCCGGTTTTCCTATGGGAAGGAACAACGAGAAAAGACGAGGTCAAAAAAGGCGAAATGGAAGCCGCCGATGAACTGGCCGTACGCACCCTTTTAAGGCGGCAGGGATTTAAATCCATTGAGGTTCGGAAAAAACCGAAGGATCTTCTGGAATACGTTCCTCTTCTGGCGGGACGTGTGAAAGAGAAGGACGTTGTCGTGTTCTGCCGGATTTTTTCCACAATGATCAACGCGGGGCTTCCGCTGATCCAGTGCCTGGATCTTCTGGCCCAGCAGGAGCAGAACAAAGCCTTCGCCAAAATCATCCGCACGGTGAAGGAGGACATCGAAGGCGGAACCAGTCTTACGGATGCCTTAAAAAAGCATCCGAAGGTTTTTGACGACTTGTTCGTCAACCTGATTGCCGCGGGCGAGGCGGGCGGTATTCTGGACGTGGTTTTGGGGCGCCTGTCCAACTATCTGGAAAAGGCTCTGAAGCTGAAAAGAAAAGTCAAAAGCGCCATGACCTATCCGATCGCGGTTCTGGTGATATCGTTTGCGGTTGTGGCCCTGCTGCTTTTAAAAGTGATTCCCGTGTTTCAGAAAATGTTTGAAAGTTCGGGCAGCGAGCTTCCAGGACCCACGGCCATGGTCATTGCGATGAGCCAGTTCGCCCAGGATTACTGGTGGGTGATTGTGCTCATCATTGTCGTGGCGGGATTTGCCTTTCATCAGTTTTACCGCACGAACAAGGGGCGCTGGGCGGTGGATTCGGCTGTCCTCAAGGCGCCGGTCTTCGGCCCGGTCATGAAAAAAGTCGCCGTCGCCAAATTTTCGCGGACCATGGCGACGATGATGAGCTCCGGCGTTCCGATTCTGGAGGGGCTCAGCATCGTCAGCAAGACGGCGGGAAACGTAGTCGTGGAAGATGCTTTGCTGAAAACGCGCCAAAGCATCAGCGAAGGCCAGTCCATTGCCGAACCCCTTTCCGCGACGGGAATTTTTCCGCCGATGGTCGTCCAGATGATCGCCGTCGGCGAGGCCACCGGCGCCCTGGACTCCATGCTCAACAAGATCGCCGACTTCTATGACGACGAAGTGGATGCGGCGGTGGAAGCCATGACCTCGCTTCTGGAGCCGGTGATGATGGTTTTTCTGGGGGGGATTGTCGGGGGAATGATCGTCGCCATGTATCTGCCGATCTTCAAGCTGGCGTCCGTGGTGTAAAAAAATGGTCGGGATGGCGCGATTTGAACGCGCGACTCCTGCGTCCCGAACGCAGTGCCCTACCAAGCTGGGCCACATCCCGACACGGGAAGCGACGTTATAAAATTTATGATAAAATGTCCACATGTTTTTGAGGGAGATCGTTATTTTTAGTAAAGAGAGCGCCGAAACGTGATTATTTATGATGTGAAATGCGAGAACGGCCATGTCTTTGAAGGATGGTTTGCGGACCGCCGGGCCTGGATCGAGCAAAATGGGCAAAAGCTGGTCTGTTGTCCCGTCTGCAACAGTGCGAACGTGGAACTGGTTCCTTCTTCCGTCGCCATCATGGGCAGGGAGAGCAAAGCAGCCGACCGGGGCGGGGATCGGGCCGTGTCGCCGGTGCAGGCGCTCCGGCAATTGCGTCAGTTCATTGAAAATAATTTTGAAGACGTCGGAAATAAATTTGCCGAAGTCGCTTTGAAGATCCACTACGGCGATGAAGAAAAACGAAACATCAAGGGTACGACCACGCCGCAGGAAGAAGAGCAGTTGAAAGAAGAAGGCGTTTCGTTTGTAAAAATTCCTCTGCCCAAAATGGACAGCTGATTCACCCTTTATCCAGGATGATTTTTTACCCGGTTTACGACCCCTTTTTTCATAAAGGACGGATGGATTATTGAAAATAAGGCTTAAGGATGAACGTTTATAAAAGTATTCTGGACCGCATCGGCAACACGCCTCTGGTGGAAATTTCAAGGCTCAATCCCAGTAAGAAAGTGCGGATTTTCGCCAAGCTGGAATCCGCCAATCCCGGCGGGTCCATCAAGGACCGCACCGCCCTCTTCATGATTGAAAACGCCGAAAAAAGAGGGGACCTGAATTCCGGGAAGACCATCCTCGAGGCAACGAGCGGCAACACCGGCATTGGTTTGGCCATGATCGCCGCGGCCAAGGGCTACAAGCTGTGCCTGACGATGTCGGAGGCGGCCAGCGAGGAGAGGAAAAAGATTTTGCGGGCGCTGGGTGCGGAACTGATCTTCACGCCGGCGTCCCAGGGGACGGACGGGGCCATTGAAGTGGCATACCGGATGCTTCGCGAACAGCCGGACCGGTATTTCGGCACAGACCAGTTCAACAATGCAGACAATGTCGCCGCCCACTACTTCGGGACGGCCCAGGAAATCTGGGATCAGACCCGGGGAGGAGTCACGGCGGTTGTCGCCACCCTCGGCACGACCGGCACCGCCATGGGCCTTTCCCAGCGGCTCAAGGAACTCGATCCCCGGATTCAGATCATCGGCGTCGAACCGTATCTGAAGCACAAGATTCAGGGCCTGAAAAACATGCGGGAATCCTATCGCCCCGGGATCTTCGACAAGAAACGCCTCGACGAAAAAGTCAATATTCTGGATGAAGATGCCTTTGAAATGGCCCGCCGTCTGGCCCGGGAGGAAGGCATCCTGGCGGGGATGAGCTCCGGCGCGGCCATGTTCGTCGCGGCCCAAAGGGCCCGGGAGATGGAAGAGGGGATTCTGGTCGTTATCTTTCCGGACAGCGGCGAGCGGTATCTCAGCACGGAACTGTTCTCCGTCAAGGAAGAGCTGGCCACCGTTCGTTTGTACAATGTTTTGAAACGCCGGAAAGATCTGTTCAAGCCGCTGCGCATGGGAGAAGTCCGCATGCACACCTGCGGGCCGACTGTCCATGACGCGCCTCATCTGGGAAACTACCGGCGCCTGGTCGTCTCCGATCTCATGAGCCGCTACCTGACCTTCAAGGGCTACGCGGTTAAACATGTCGTGGACATCGTCGATATGACGGACAAATCCATCCGCGGCTCCGAAAAGGCCGCCATGGATCTGGCCGAATATTCGAATCAGTACCTCAACGTTTTCCTCGATGACGCCCGGTTTTTGAATATCCGTCCGGAAAACATTTACGTGAAAGCGTCGGAAAACATCGACGCCATGCTCAAGATGGTTGAAAAACTCGTCGATAAGGGATATGCCTACGAGAAACTGCACTCCGTTTACTTTGATATCTCCAAACTGGCGGATTACGGACGTTTGTCCAACATCGATCTGGCCAAAACGCGGCTGGGGCAATCGATCGATCTGGACGATTATGAAAAAGACAGCCCGGCGGATTTCGCTCTTCTGAAGCGCGCGGGGTTGAGTGAACTGAAGAGAGGCATCTACCATAAGACGAAATGGGGGAATATCCGGCCGGGCTGGCATCTGGAATGCGCGGCCATTTCCGAAAAATATCTGGGGCCGGCTTACGATATCCATATCAGCGGCGCGGACGAAACGTTTCCCCACGGCGAGAATATTGTGGCGATCAACAAGGCGTATTCCGGAAACACCGGCGCCAACTACTGGATCGGCGCGGAGCTGATTCTGGTCGACGGACGAAAGATGTCGCGCTCTTTGAACAACGCGGTGACGATCGCCGATCTGAAGCGGCGGGGGTACAGCGGCAGGGACATCCGTTTTTTCCTTTTGGGGATGAATTACCGCAAACCGATCAGTTATTCGGAAAAATCCTTGCAGATGGCGAGAAATACGGTTAAGAAACTGGATACATTCATTCACCGCCTGCAAGTGGCTGAAAACGGCGCCCGGAATGTTCCCGATCTCGATCAATGGATATACGATCTGCATCACGCTCTGGAAGACGCACTGGATGACGACCTCAATATCGCGGAAGCCTTGGCCGCGCTGTTTGATTTCATCGGAAAAGTCAATGCGCCCCTGGCCGAAGGCAGGATCAACCAGGCGGAGGCGGGCAAAGTTCTGAAGGCGCTGGAAACGATAAACAACGTCGTGGGAATTCTGGATTTCGGGGAACCGGTTGTCGCGGGGGATGTCGAAAGCCTGATTGCCAGAAGGGAAGAGGCCAGGAAGGCCGGTCGGTGGCAGGAGGCGGACTTGTTGAGAGATCAACTGACCGGGTTAGGCGTGGAGGTTCTGGACAGCCGGCAGGGAACTCTCTGGAGGATGAAGTAGAGGCTGTCCGATGGAAAGCATAAGAAAATCCGTTATCGCCGGATCTTGGTATCCAGGAGATCCTGCGACGCTGAAGACGGATATTGCCGGATATTTCCGGAACGTCCCCGATCGGGATATCGCCGGAGAAATCGTCGGCCTGATTGCGCCGCATGCCGGCTACCTTTATTCCGGCCAAGTCGCGGCGCATGCTTACAAGCTGATCTGCAAGAAGACGTACGATGCCGTGATTCTGGTCGGTCCCAGTCATCGCGTTGCCTTTCGGGGGGTATCAATTTTTGGACGGGGGGCTTATGAAACCCCACTGGGCTTGGTTTCAGTGGATGAAAAACTGGCCTCCGAACTGCAGTCCCAGTCCGGGATGATCGTCGATTATCCCGCCGCGCACGCACAGGAGCATTCCCTCGAAATTCAGCTTCCCTTCCTGCAGGTCGCTCTGGGCTCTTTTGTCTTTGTCCCGCTGATCATGGGCGACCAGGATGCCGGGACCTGTCGGGAGTTGGCCGGCGCGATCAGCCGGATTGCGTCGACACGCAGGCTGTTGGTTGTCGCGAGCTCGGATCTGTCTCATTTCCACGCGGACCGGGAGGCGAAAGCCATCGACGGAATCGCTCTCGGGCATCTGCAGAATGAGGACCCCCTGGGGCTGTTGGAAAGCCTCGCCGCCGGGACGGCGGAAGCCTGTGGCGGCGGCCCGATGGTTGTAGCGATGCTGACGGCGCAGGCACTGAGCGCCCGTCGCGCTGCGCTGCTGAAATACGCGAACTCCGGCGATGTTACAGGGGATAGAAAGTCCGTGGTGGGGTATGCCGCGGCGGTTTATTATCGATAAGGAAGCAGGGGATATCATGGAATTGACCGATCAGGAAAAAAAGACGCTGCTCGAGATTGCCAAAAGAGCGGTGATCGCCAAGGCCGGCAACAGAGAAATGCCGAGATTAACGGCGGACTTGCCGATTCTGAAAGAAAAGCGGGGCGCCTTTGTTACATTGAAAAAACGCGGACACCTGCGCGGCTGCATCGGGTACATCAAGGCGGTGAAACCCCTGGGCGATACGGTTCAGGAAATGGCCGTGGCCGCGGCTTTTCACGATCCCCGTTTTCCGTCCGTGAAAGGCGAGGAAATCCGGGACTTAAGCTTTGAAATCTCTGTCTTGAGCCCGTTGCAGAAAATAAAGAATACCGACGAAATTGAAGTGGGCAAGCACGGTTTGTACATTGTCCGGGGGTATAATTCCGGCTTGCTTCTGCCGCAAGTGGCCACCGAGTACGGGTGGGACCGGGAGGAATTCTTAAGCGAGACCTGTTACAAGGCGGGATTGCCGCCCCGAGCCTGGAAAGACAAGGAAACGGATATATATATTTTTTCGGCGGATCATTTTAACGACAAGGAGTGAGCGGCCTTTCTGGTGTATCTCAATCAGTTCGGTAAATAATTTAAAAATTTACTTGACAAATACCAGCTTAAAAATTAAGGTTCGCAATTCGCACGAAGCAGCGTAACTGCTGTCTTGCGTTCGGCGGGAAGCGGCTTCGGGCAAAATGTTTTAAATTTAAGGGGTTTGCTGGCGTAGCTCAATCGGTAGAGCAGCTGATTTGTAATCAGCCGGTTGCGGGTTCGAGTCCCATCGCCAGCTCCAGTTGCGTGAAATAGTTGGAGGGGTTCCCGAGCGGCCAAAGGGAGCAGACTGTAAATCTGCCGGCGGAGCCTACGGAGGTTCGAATCCTCCCCCCTCCACCAATTTTTTTAATACGCCGATAAGCGGGAGTAGCTCAGGGGCTAGAGCGTCAGCCTTCCAAGCTGAGGGTCGCGGGTTCGAATCCCGTTTCCCGCTCCATTTTTTTGGGAACGCCGGTTGTATAATTCAAGCCGTGCCCACGTAGCTCAGTCGGTAGAGCACATCCTTGGTAAGGATGAGGTCACCAGTTCAATCCTGGTCGTGGGCTCCAGAAAAGGAGAAGTATGCGCAATAATATTATTTTGGCCTGCACAGAGTGCAAACAGAGAAATTACACGACGACCAAAAACAAGCGGACGATGCAGAACCGCCTGGAGATGAAAAAATACTGCAAGTTTTGCCGTGGACATAAACTGCACAGGGAAACGAAGTAAGTAAGTTTTAAACAGGCCAGTAGCTCTAATGGATAGAGCGCCGGACTCCAAATCCGGATGCTGGGGGTTCGAGTCCCTCCTGGCCTGCCAGTTTTCCCTTCAAAGGACTGTTGGCGATGGATAAAATTAAATTAATGGCGAATAAAGCCTTGCAGTTTCTGACTCAGGCAAAGGCTGAATTAAAGAAGGTGACCTGGCCGACCCGCAAGCAGACCCTGGCGTCTACAGGGGTCGTCATGGTGATTGTCGCGATTATGGCTCTTTATCTGGGGATCATTGACTTTGTCCTCGCAAAACTCGTCAAGATTATTTTAGGTTAACTTCATGGCTTTTAAATGGTACGTCGTACATACGTATTCGGGATTTGAGAATAAGGTCAAGATGAGCCTTCAGGAAAGAATCGAGCTGGCCGGAGCGCAGGCTTGTTTTTCCGATATTCTTATTCCCGAAGAAGACGTTGTGGAGTTGATTTCGGGAGAGAAGAAGACGTCCAAGCGCAAGTTTTTCCCCGGATACATCCTGGTGCGGATGGAGATGAGCGACGAGAACTGGCACATCGTCAAGAACACGCCCAAGGTGACCGGCTTTATCGGCAGCAAGGACAAGCCCTCTCCCATTCCGGATAAGGACGTTGAAAATTTAAAGCTCAGAATCGATGAAGGAACCCTCAAGCCGAAGCCCAAATTCAAATTCGACGTCGGGGATCATGTCAAGATTATCGACGGTCCTTTTACCAATTTCGACGGCGTCATCGACGAAGTCCGGCCCGAGAAAAGCAAACTGCGCGTCATCGTCAGCATTTTCGGCCGTCCGACGCCGGTGGAATTGGACTTCATTCAGGTCACCCAGGGACAGTAGCGGTTTCAAGGCGCAGCATTGAAAGCCAAAAAAATTTTTTAATTCAGGTGAACGGTTATGGCAAAAAAAGTTATTGCGAACATTAAATTGCAGATTAAAGCGGGAAAGGCGACTCCGTCTCCCCCGATCGGACCGGCGCTGGGGCAGCACGGCGTGAATATCATGGAATTTTGCAAGGCTTACAATGCCATGACGCAAAATCAGGAAGGGATGATCATCCCCGTCATCATCACGGTGTACGCGGACAGATCCTTTACCTTCGTGACCAAGACGCCGCCGGCGTCCGTCCTGCTCAAGCAGGCGGCCAAGGTCGCCAAGGGGGCGGCCGATCCCAAACGAGAAAAAGTGGGGACGGTGACGGCCAAGCAGGTCCAGGAAATTGCACAGCTGAAATTCAACGATCTGAACGCCGTCGACATCGAAGGCGCGATTCAGATCATCGCCGGCACGGCGCGGTCCATGGGAATAGAAATCGCAGGTTAATAAAAACGAGGTTTATCATGTTAAGACGAGGCAAGCGCATTTTAGCAGCGAAAGCGAAAGTTGAGCCGACGAAGCGTTACACGCTGAAAGAGGCTATGGAAATGATTGTATCTTCTGCCGGCGTCAAATTCGACGAGACGGTGGATGCCGCCGTCCGGCTGGGCGTCAACCCGGCTCATGCCGATCAAATGGTTCGGGGCAGTGTGGTTCTTCCCAACGGCCTGGGCAAGAAGGTGCGTGTGCTGGTTTTTGCCAAGGGCGACAAGGAAAAGGAAGCGCTCGAGGCCGGCGCGGATCTGGTCGGCAATGAAGAAATCATTGAGAAGATCAAGGGCGGATGGCTGGAGTTTGACCGTGTCATCGCCACGCCGGACATGATGGGAGCCGTCGGTAAGATCGCCAAAATTCTGGGGCCGCGCGGGTTGATGCCCAATCCCAAGGTGGGAACGGTTACTTTTGACATTGCCAACGCCGTAAAAGAGCTGAAGGCCGGCAAGGTGGAATTTCGCGTGGAAAAAGCCGGTATTGTGCACTCTCCGGTGGGGAAAGTGTCTTTCGGCGCGGAAAAACTGAGCGAGAATATCAACGCCCTGCTGGAAACCATCATCAAACTGAAACCGGCCTCCAGCAAGGGAACCTACATTAAAAGCATCTCCATCTCCAGCACGATGGGCGCCGGAGTGAAGATCGACCCGCTGGATATCAAGAGCGCGGGATAAATAGAGAAGCATCTCCGGCTAGGTCCCGCGGGACGGTCCGGGGGTGGTTTAAAGCAGTAAAGGTCGAAGACAGCAGGTACGGAAGTTTAAACGGAGCGAGGCCTGCCGAGACTCGTGAAACAAAAAAATAATTACTGATTTTTTTTCGGGGTAATCATTTTTCTGAAAACGGGACTCGGCGTTGGGCCGGACAGCCGTTTTCTCTTCCGTATGTGGCTTCATTCTCCGGCCTCAGGAAAAACAATTTCGAAAGGAGGCTGAAAGATTGGATCGGAGAGCAAAAGAACAAATCGTATCCGAGCTTCAGGAGAAACTCAAAAAGGCCAATCTGGGCGTTCTGACCACCTTCAACGCCATGAACGTTGAAAAGATGGAAAACCTCAGGAAAGCGCTGCGGAAAAGCGACGCGGAACTGAAAGTGGTCAAGAATACGCTGCTGGGCATCGCTTCGCAAGGCACCGACTTCGCCATTTTGGCGGATCATTTTAAGTGGTCCGTGGCGGTGGTCTTGAGCTACAAGGACCCGGTGGCGCCCAGCAAGGCGCTTGCAGAGTTTGCCAAGAAAAATCCTGAACTGGAAATCAAAGTCGGAGTGCTCGACGGCAAGCTGTTGACGAAAGCGGACATTACCGCTCTGGCCGAGCTGCCCAGCAGAGAAGTTCTTCTGGGAAAACTCGTTTCCGTCATGGCGGCGGTGCCGACGTCATTGGTCACCGTGCTGAGCGCCGTTCCCAGAAGCTTTGTGCAGGTGCTTAATGCCTACAGCGAGAAGAAAAACAATTTAAACTAATAAAAATTCATACGAAGAGGAATAGAAAAATGGCTGATCAAATCACGAAAGAAGATGTCGTAAAATTTATTGAAAATATGACCGTGCTGGAGCTGTCCGCGCTGGTGAAGGAACTGGAAGAGAAATTTGGCGTGTCCGCCGCCGCTCCGATGATGGCCGCCGTGGCCGCTCCGGGCGCCGCTCCCGCCGCCGCCGCCGAGGAGAAGACGGAATTCAACGCCGTTCTGACCGGATTCGGCGCGGAGAAGATCCAGGTGATCAAAGTGGTCCGCGCGATCACGGGACTGGGCCTGAAAGAAGCCAAGGATCTGGTGGAGGGCGTGCCCAAACCCATCAAGGAAGGCGTGTCCAAGGATGAGGCAGCCGACATCAAGAAGAAGATTGAAGAAGTGGGCGGGACCGTCGAGATTAAATAGGAGCACCTCCACTTCAACCATTACTATTTTAAGGATGCTATGGGCGACTTTAGAAAAAATTTTGGCCGTGTAAGGCAAATACAGAATATTCCTAATCTGATCGAGATTCAGACGCGATCGTATGAAAAGTTCCTGCAGGCCGATGTGCCGCTGGCAAAAAGGCGCAACATCGGCTTGCAGGGAGCTTTTAACAGCGTGTTTCCCATCTCGGACTTCAGCGGGAAGTGTTCCCTGGAGTTTGTGAGCTATAAGATCGGGGATATCCGGTATGATATGAAGGAGTGCATTCAGAAAGGCATGACCTATGCCGCTCCTTTGAAAATTGTTGTCCGGCTGGTGGTGTTTGACACCGACCGCCTCGCCGACGGGAGGATCAACCGGGAGGCGGCCGAGACCAAACCGATCCGCGACATCAAGGAGCAGGAAATTTACTTCGGTGAAATTCCGCTCATGACGGATAACGGGACGTTCATCGTCAACGGGTCCGAGCGCGTGATCGTCAGCCAGCTGCACCGTTCGCCCGGCATCTTTTTCGATCACGACAAGGGGAAGACCGTCGCTTCCGGCAAGTTGATTTATTCGGCCCGCGTGATTCCCATCCGCGGGTCCTGGCTGGATCTGGAATTCGATTCCAAGGATCTGCTGTACGTGCGTATCGACCGCCGCCGGAAAATGCCCGTGACCATTTTGCTTAAAGCCATGGGCAATTCGACGGAATTCATTTTAAACTACTTTTACAGCATTGAGAAGATTACGCTGGAAGGCGAAAAGATTTATTTCTGCGTGGATGAAACGCTTTCCGGACAGAAGGCGCCGGAGGACATCAAGGATCCGAAAACGGACGACGTCATCGTCAAGAAGGGCCGCAAGCTTACCAAGCCGCTGCTCAAGAAAGTCATGGACGCCGGGGTCAAGCGCGTAGCCATCAAGGAAGCGGATATGACCGGCAAGGTGCTGTCCGCGGACGTTTGCGATCCGCAGACCGGGGAGATTCTTTTCCGCTGCAATGAGGAACTGCCGCTCAACGGGCTGGAGATCGCCCAGGAAAAGGGCGTGAAGGAGCTGAAATTCATCCACATTGACGAAGACACCGACAACGCCTCCATCCGCGACACCCTGCTCATGGACCGCATTGAGTCGGCGGAAGACGCCATCATGGAAATTTACCGGCGCCTGCGACCCAGCAATCCGCCCACGCCGGAAACGGCGGCGAAGTTTTTCAACAGCCTGTTTTTCGAACCGGAGACGTACGATCTTTCGGACGTCGGCCGGGCGAAGATGAACTACAAGCTCCGCTTGAACGTGCCGACCGACCTGACGGTTTTGCGCAATGAAGATATCCTGGCGTCGGTCAAGTACCTTATCGATCTTAAAAACGGTGTCGGCGAATGCAGCGTTGACGATATCGACCACCTGGGCAACCGCCGTGTGCGCTCCGTAGGAGAGCTGATTGAAAACCAGTACCGCATCGGCTTGGTGCGGATGGAACGGGCGATCAAGGAAAAAATGAGCCTTCAGGACATTGAAACCATGATGCCGCACGATCTCATCAATGCCAAACCGGTGTCCGCGGTCGTGAATGAATTTTTCGGATCGAGCCAGTTGTCCCAGTTCATGGATCAGACCAATCCGCTGTCGGAAATTACGCATAAACGGCGGCTATCCGCTCTGGGGCCGGGCGGGTTGACTCGCGAACGCGCAGGATTTGAGGTCCGTGACGTTCATTCGACGCATTACGGCCGCATCTGTCCGGTGGAGACGCCGGAAGGTCCGAACATCGGTCTGATCGTGTCGCTTTCGACCTACGCGCGCGTCAACGAGTTCGGCTTCATCGAAACGCCGTACCGCCTGGTGGACAACGGCCGGGTGTCCGACGAGGTGAAGTACATGACGGCCATAGAGGAAGAAAATCTCCTGATCGCGCCGGCCGACCGACCACTCGATAAAAAAGGGAAATTTGAGGAAGAACTGATTTCGGTCAGAAAAGGAAGCGACTTCGTTTCGGCCATGCCGGCAGACATCAGGATGATGGATGTTGCTCCCAACCAAATGGTTTCCGTGGCTGCGGCGCTTATTCCGTTTCTGGAGCACGACGACGCCAACCGGGCGCTCATGGGATCCAACATGCAGCGCCAGGCGGTGCCGCTCATGTGCCCCGAAGTGCCGGTGGTCGGCACGGGTATGGAAGCGATCGTGGCCCGGGATTCCGGCGCCGTAGTGGTCGCCAAACGGGCGGGCGTGGTGGAAAGCGTCGATGCCTCCCGCATCGTCGTCCGCGCCGACAAACCTGAAGAAGACGGCCTGGACACCGGCGTGGACATCTACACCCTGTCCAAGTACCAGCGTTCCAATCAGGATACCTGCTTCAACCAGAAACCGATCGTCGCGGCCGGCGACCGCGTCCAGAAAAGAGACATCCTGGCCGACGGTCCCGCCACGGACAACGGCGAACTGGCGCTGGGACGCAATGTAATGGTCGCTTTCATGTCCTGGGGCGGATACAACTACGAAGACTCGATTCTGGTGAGCGAGCGCATCGTCAAGGAAGATATTTATACGTCGATCCATATCGAAGAATTCGAAACCATGGCCCGCGACACCAAACTGGGCAAGGAAGAGATCACGCGCGACATTCCCAACGTCGGCGAGGAGGCGCTGCGCAACCTCGACGAAAGCGGCATCATCCGCATCGGCGTATCCGTCAAGCCGGGCGACATCCTGGTGGGCAAGATCACTCCCAAGGGCGAAACGCAGCTGTCCGCCGAAGAAAAACTGCTCCGGGCGATTTTCGGCGAAAAGGCCAGCGATGTGCGCGACACGTCGCTCCGCGTCCCGCCGGGCGTGGAAGGCACCGTGATCGACGCCAAGATCTTCACGCGCAAGGGCGCGGAAAAGGATCTGCGCTCGCAGTCGATCGAGGAAGATGCGATTGAAAAACTGACCCAGGACCGCGACGACGAAATCCGGATTCTGGCCGAGTCCATTAAAAAAGACATTGCCAAGCTGGTGATCGGTAAGACGTCCGCCGGAAAAATCGTAGATGTCAAAAAGAAAACGCTTTTGAAAAAAGGCGACAAGATCACCAAGGATCTCTGGTCGGACCTCCCCTTCATGTACTGGAAGGAAATCACTCTTGCGGAAAACGACGGGTCCGAGGAAAAACTGGCGAACCTGCTTTCCGTCATGGAAAGGAAAATCGATTTTATCAAGGCCCATTTTGAAGAGAAGCTGGAAAAAATCAAGGCCAGCGACGAGCTGCCGCCCGGCGTCATCAAGATGGTCAAGGTCTATATTGCCATCAAGCGCAAGCTTTCCGTCGGCGATAAGATGGCGGGCCGTCACGGCAACAAGGGCGTGTTATCCAGAATTCTTCCGGAAGAAGATATGCCGTACTTTGCCGACGGTTCGACGGTTGACATCATTCTCAACCCCCTGGGCGTTCCGTCCCGCATGAACGTCGGCCAGATTCTGGAGACGCATCTGGGCTGGGCGGCTAAATCGATCGGCGAGGGGCTCAACGAGCTTCTGGAAAAGAACAACAGCCTCAACGTGATCAAGAGCGAGCTCAAGAAAACCTATTCTTCGCCGGATTTCGACGCTTTCCTGGAGAGCGCCTCCGCCGAAGACATCAAGCGTTTTGTCGGGCGGTTGAAGAAAGGCATGCTGGTGGCGAGCCCCGTGTTTGACGGCTGCCCTGAATCGCAGATTCGCCGGCTGCTTGATGCCGCGGGCCTTCCCGATACGGGCCAGGCCGTGCTGTTTGACGGCCGGACCGGCGAGCCTTTCGATCAGGAAGTGACGGTGGGCATCATTTACATGCTGAAGCTGCACCACTTGGTGGACAACAAGATCCATGCCCGTTCGATCGGGCCTTACTCGCTGGTGACCCAGCAGCCGCTGGGCGGCAAGGCGCAGTTCGGCGGCCAGCGGCTGGGTGAAATGGAAGTCTGGGCGATGGAAGCCTATGGCGCCTCCTACACCCTTCAGGAATTTCTGACCGTCAAGTCCGATGACGTCGCGGGAAGAACAAGAATTTATGAATCCATCGTCAAAGGCGAACATACCTTCGAACCGGGCCTTCCCGAGTCCTTCAACGTGCTGGTGAAGGAGCTGCAGAGCCTCGGACTGGACGTGGAACTGGTAGAGGAAGAGTAAACGTTTCCTTTCCCGAAAGCTTTGTTTAAACAGTTAGGAGAAAAAATCTGTGGAAGACGTTTTCAGTTACTTTGAAAAACCAAAAAATCCGATCAGATTCAATGCAATTAAAATCTCGATCGCCTCGCCGGAGAAGATCCTTTCCTGGTCCAACGGGGAAGTGAAAAAACCCGAGACGATCAACTACCGGACCTTCAAGCCCGAGCGCGACGGATTGTTCTGCGCCAAGATTTTCGGACCGGTGAAAGACTATGAGTGCCTCTGCGGGCGCTACAAGCGCATGAAGCACCGCGGGGTGGTCTGTGAAAAATGCGGCGTGGAAGTCATTCAGTCCAAAGTCCGCCGCGAACGGATGGGGCATATCACCCTGGCGACGCCGGTGGCCCATATCTGGTTTTTGAAGAGTCTGCCCAGCCGTATCGGGAATGTCCTGGATCTGACCCTCAAGGAACTCGAAAAGGTTCTTTACTTCGAATCCTGGATCGTCCTGGATCCGAAAGAGACGCCGCTTAAAAAGAAGGAACTGCTCTCGGACGAGGAATATATTGACGCAAGGGAGCAGTACGGAGAAACGGGTTTCGTCGCCGGCATCGGCGCGGAGGCCGTCCGCCAGCTGCTCGAGGAAATCGAACTGGAGAAACTCTATGAAGAGCTGCGCGCGGAAGTCGTGACGTCTATTTCCGACACCAAAAAGAAGAAAATCATCAAGCGCCTGAAAGTCGTCGAGGCGCTGCGCAAGTCCGGCAACAAGCCGGAGTGGATGATTCTGACCGTGCTGCCGGTCATTCCGCCGGACCTGCGTCCCCTGGTGCCGCTAGACGGCGGCCGGTTCGCCACATCCGATCTCAACGACCTGTACCGGCGCGTCATCAACCGAAACAACCGGCTCAAACGGCTTCAGGAGCTCAACGCTCCGGAAATCATCATCCGCAACGAAAAACGTATGCTGCAGGAAGCGGTGGACGTTCTGTTTGACAACGGCCGGCGCGGCCGGGCGATTACGGGAACCAACAAGCGTCCGCTGCGGTCGCTGTCCGATATGCTGAAGGGCAAACAGGGGCGCTTCCGCCAGAACCTGCTGGGCAAGCGCGTGGACTATTCCGGCCGTTCCGTCATCACGGTCGGCCCGGATCTGCGGCTGCATCAGTGCGGCCTGCCCAAAAAGATGGCGCTCGAACTCTTCAAGCCCTTTGTCTATAACCGCCTTCTGGAAAAAGGGTATGTGACGACCGTCAAAAGCGCCAAGAAAATGGTCGAACGGGAGACGGCCGAGGTCTGGGACGCCGTTGATGAAGTGGTGCGCGAGTACCCGGTAGTGCTCAACCGCGCGCCCACGCTGCACCGCCTCGGCATGCAGGCCTTTGAGCCGGTGCTGATCGAAGGCAAGGCCATCCGCCTGCATCCGCTCGTCTGCACGGCATTCAATGCGGACTTCGACGGCGATCAGATGGCCGTGCACGTGCCGCTGTCCATCGAAGCGCAGACGGAAGCCCGCGTGCTGATGATGTCCACGAACAACATTTTGTCTCCGGCCAACGGCAAGCCGATCATCATTCCCAGCCAGGACATCGTTTTGGGGATCTATTACATGACCCGCGCGAAGAAGGACGTGAAAGGCGAAGGCATGACCTTCTCCGGTCCGGAAGAAGTCCGCTCGGCGCTCGATGCCGGCGCGATTGACCTGCACGCGCGGATCAAGGTGCGCATCGGGTCGGAGCTGAAGGACACCACGGCCGGACGCATCATCCTTTACGAAATCATTCCTGATGAAATCAGCTTCGACGTCATCAACAAGCTGATGAACAAGAAGGAGCTGGCCAACCTGATCGACCACTGTTACCGTCTGTGCGGCGACAAGACCACCGTTCTTTTGGCCGACCGTCTCAAGGACCTTGGATTCAAGCACGCGACGATTTCCGGGTTGTCGTTTGCCGTAGGCAACATGATTATCCCCGAGAACAAGAAAAACATCGTGGCCCAGGCTGACAAGGATGTGCTGAAAATCCAGAAGCAGTACATGGACGGCCTGATTACGGACGGCGAACGCTACAACAAGGTGATCGACATCTGGGCGCAGGCGACCGAGAAGATCGCCGCGGAAATGCTCACAGGCATCAGCACCGAAGAGCTGGCCGGACCGGACGGCAAGAAGCGCCGGATCGAAAGCTTCAACCCGATCTACATGATGGCGGATTCCGGCGCCCGCGGGTCGGGGCAGCAGCTCCGGCAGCTGGCCGGCATGCGCGGTCTGATGGCGAAGCCCTCCGGTGAAATCATCGAGACCCCGATTACGGCCAACTTTCGAGAGGGGCTGACCGTCCTGCAGTACTTCATCTCCACGCACGGCGCCCGCAAGGGGCTTGCGGACACGGCGCTCAAGACGGCCAATTCGGGTTATCTGACGAGGCGTCTGGTCGACGTGGCGCAGGACTGTATCATCACCGAGCAGGACTGCGAAACCGTTGACGGTATTTACGTCTCGGCGCTTATGGAAGGCGGTGAAATCATCGAAACCGCCGGCGAACGCGTGCTGGGCCGCGTCGCACTCCTGGAAATCCGCGATCCCTTCACCGATGAGGTGATCGTGAAGGCCAACGAGGCGATCGACGAAGCGCTGGCGGAAAAGATTGACCGCGCCGGAATTGAGAGAGTCAACATCCGGTCCGTTTTGACCTGCCGCGCCAAACACGGCGTCTGCGCGATGTGCTACGGCCGCGATCTGGCCCACGGGCATCTGGTCAATATCGGCGAGGCGGTCGGTATCGTAGCCGCGCAGTCCATCGGCGAACCCGGCACACAGCTCACCATGAGAACGTTCCATATCGGCGGGACGGCGAAATTCGACGAACATTCCACGTTGGAGGCCCGCCATGACGGCGTGATCCGGTTTGTGAACCTCAATGCGGTCAAAACCCGGGAAAACGACTACGTTGTGATGAACCGCCACGGCGAAGTACACGTTCTGGACGAGCAGAACCGTAGCCGCGGCAAATACACGGTGCCTTACGGCGCGCATCTGAAAGTCAGCGACCAGAGCGCCGTCAAGCGCGGACAGCTCATCGCCGAATGGGATCCCTTTTCCATCCCCATTCTGGCGGAAGTGGATGGAACCGCCAAATACGGAGACATCATTGAAGGAAAAACCATGCAGGAGCAGGTGGACGAGGTTACCGGTCTGTCGCGTAAAGTCGTGACAGAGTTTAAGGGCGGCGACCTGAGACCGCGCGTGTCCATCAAGGACAGCAAGGGGAAGACGGCAAAAATTTCCGGAACGAACTCCACCGCCCGGTATTTCCTGTCGGTGGGCGTCAACATCGTCGTTTCCGAGGGCGATGAGGTGCGGGCCGGCGATATCCTGGCGAAGATTCCCCGGGAGACGACAAAAACAAAGGATATCACGGGCGGTCTGCCGAGAGTCGCCGAACTGTTTGAAGCGCGCAAACCCAAAGATTTTGCCGTGATCAGCGAAATCGACGGGGTTGTTGCCTTCGGCAAGGATGCCAAGGGCAAAAGAAAAATTATCGTGACGCCGGAAATCGGGGAGGAAAAAGAGTACCTGATTCCCAAGGGCAAACACATCAGCGTCCAGGAAGGCGACCGGGTAACCCCCGGCGACGCCCTGATGGACGGCGTGAACAACCCTCACGATCTGCTTGCGATCAAAGGCGAAAAGGAACTGGCCCGTTACCTGGTGGATGAAGTTCAGGAAGTTTATCGTTTGCAGGGCGTCAAGATTAATGATAAGCATATGGAAGTCATCGTCCGTCAGATGCTGCGCCGCGTCCGGATCACCGATCCCGGTGACACGATTTTCATTTCCGACGAACAGGTAGAGCGCTATCGTTTCCAGGAAGAAAACGACCGGGTGATTGCTCAGGGCGGTCGTCCCGCCATCGGCGATCCGCTGCTTCTGGGAATCACCAAAGCCTCGCTTTCCACGCAGAGCTTCATTTCGGCGGCTTCCTTCCAGGAAACCACCCGGGTGCTCACGGAAGCCTCGCTGGCGGGCAAGACGGACTATCTCAGGGGCCTCAAGGAAAACGTCATCATGGGGCGTCTGATACCGGCCGGCACCGGTCTCGTCATGTACCGGAAGCTGGGAATCAAGGTCGAAAATGAGGAGGCGGAAACGGAATTGGAGCCGGAACCGCAAGCGATAACGGAATAAACGAAAAAAAGCAGAAAAGAGCTTGACAGAAACAACTTGAATTGATAATTACCGCAGATTTGCTGCTGCCGGCAAAAACGGCGGGACAACGTTCGGGAGGAGAGATGCCGACAATTAGTCAATTGGTTCGAAAAGGTAGGGCCAAAATCAAGAGAAAAACAAACGCGCCGGCCTTGGCCGGTTCACCGCAACGCCGCGGTGTGTGTGTGAGAGTTTATACGACAACGCCCAAGAAGCCGAACTCGGCTCTGCGCAAGGTGGCGAGGGTCCGGTTGACCAGCGGGTACGAAGTATCGTCGTACATCCCCGGCATCGGCCACAACCTGCAAGAGCACTCGGTGGTGCTGGTCCGCGGCGGCCGAGTGAAGGATTTGCCCGGCGTCCGGTACCATATCGTCCGGGGGACGCTGGATGCCGTCGGAGTTGCCGACCGCAAGCAGAGTCGATCAAAATACGGCGCGAAAAAGCCAAGTTAAACGAAGGACAGAACCATGCCTAGAAGACGCGAAGTTGAAAAAAGGGATATCTTGCCGGATCCCAAGTACAACAACAAACTGGTTGCCAAATTTGTGAACTCTCTGCTCAAGAGGGGCAAAAAGAGCGTGGCTGAAAGCATCCTGTACGGCGCTTTTGACATTATCGAAAAGCGGGTGAAGGAGCAGCCGGTGGAATTTTTTGAGAAAGCCGTCAATAATGTCAAGCCGCTGATTGAAGTGAAGTCAAGGCGCGTGGGCGGTTCCACCTATCAGGTGCCGACAGAGGTTGTTCCGGCCAGACGCACCGCGCTGGCCATTCGCTGGCTCATTTCCAACGCGCAGGAGCGCACCGAGAAAACCATGCGGGAAAAGCTTGCATCGGAACTGATCGATGCGGCCAACAATCGCGGCGGCGCCATTAAGAAGAGAGAATCTGTGCATAAAATGGCGGAGGCCAACAAGGCTTTTGCGCATTATAAGTTTTAAACCGAACACTAAACGACAAGGAAAACAACCATTCAAAGTTAAGGAGGAAAGGTGAGATGGCAAAGAAAAAATTTGAAAGGACCAAGCCGCATTTAAATATAGGAACCATCGGTCACGTGGATCACGGCAAGACGACATTGACGGCCGCCATTACCAAATATCTGGCCAAAAAGGGCTTTGCTGAATTCCGCGCTTTCGATTCCATTGATAATGCTCCCGAAGAAAAAGAACGCGGCGTCACGATCAATATTTCCCATGTGGAGTATGAAACGGAAAAAAGACATTACGCCCACGTGGATTGCCCCGGCCATGCCGACTATATCAAAAACATGATTTCCGGCGCCGCTCACATGGATGGAACGATTCTGGTTGTGGCCGCCTCCGACGGTCCGATGCCGCAGACGCGCGAGCACATCCTCCTTGCCCGTCAGGTGCAGGTTCCCTATATCGTTGTTTTCCTCAACAAAGTTGATCTGGTTGATGATCCCGAGCTGTTGGACCTTGTCGAGCTCGAATTGAGAGAACTCCTGACCCAGTATGAATTTCCGGGCGATGATATTCCCATCATCCGCGGGTCGGCGTTAAAAGCGCTGGAAGCCGAAGACACCAATTCTCCGGATGTGAAGTGCATCGCCGAACTGATGGAGGCGGTGGACAACTACATTCCCGAGCCGAAACGCGATACCGATAAGCCCTTCCTGATGCCGGTCGGCGACGTCTTCACCATCTCCGGGCGCGGCACCGTCGTTACCGGTAGGGTGGACCGCGGAATCGTCAAGGTCGGTGAAGAAGTCGAAATCATCGGCATTCGCCCCACCATCAAAACCGTCGTTACGGGCGTGGAAATGTTCCGCAAGACGCTCGATGAAGGGCGCGCCGGCGATGACGTCGGTTTACTGCTCCGCGGCATCAAGCGCGAGGAAGTGGAACGGGGTCAGGTCGTGGCCAAGCCCGCTTCCATCACGCCGCACACCAAGTTTGAAGCGGCCGTGTACGTTTTGACGAAGGAAGAAGGCGGCCGTCATACGCCGTTCTTCTCCGGTTACCGTCCGCAGTTTTATTTCCGGACCACCGACGTGACGGGCGTCGCGACGCTGCCCGAAGGCGTGGAAATGGTTATGCCGGGGGATAACGTGAAGATGACGGTTGAGCTCATCATGCCCATCGCGATGGAAGAGCAGCTTCGCTTCGCGATTCGTGAAGGCGGCAGAACCGTCGGCGCCGGTGTCGTAAGCAAGGTCATTGCATAGAAACGGGAATAGGTTATCCGATCGATGAAAGAACAAAAGATAAGAATTCGTCTCAAAGCTTACGATTATAAGCTTCTGGATCGCTCTGTCGAGGAAATCGTGGAGACGGCAAAACGGACCGGCGCGCGTGTCGCCGGTCCTATCCCTCTTCCGACGGAAATCAATAAATACTGTGTCAATCGTTCGCCGCACGTGGATAAGAAATCCCGGGAGCAATTCGAAATTCGCACACACAAAAGATTGATCGATATTGTCGAGCCGACGCAGGCCACCGTGGACGCCTTGATGAAACTGGATCTGTCGGCGGGCGTGGATGTCGAGATCAAAGCGTAAGCCTTGAAGCCGAGGCGGTGGAAAGCGAACCGCAGGCGTTGCGCTTTCCGGAATGTTGAATAGCGTGGCTTTATTTCTATAAAAGTTGGATGATGATGAACAAGGGAATTCTAGGAAAAAAATTGGGGATGACGCAGGTGTTTGCCGAGGACGGCGCCGCGATCGGTGTGACGGCCGTCGAGGTGGAGCCTTCGGTTGTCGTTCAGGTGAAAACCAAGGAGAAGGACGGCTACGATGCCGTTCAGGTCGGGTACGGCCGCGTCAAGCAGAAGAACGTTACCAAGCCGCTCCAGGGGCATCTGAACAAGGCCGACAAGGGGTTCTTCCGGGTCCTGAGGGAATTTTCCGCCGAGGCCGGCGCGTATGAAATCGGCCAGGAAATCACCGCCGACATCTTTCAGGCGGGCGGCTACGTAGATGTGGTTGGAACATCCAAAGGCAAGGGCTTCCAGGGTGTCGTAAAAAGGCATGGTTTCGGCGGCGGCCGGGCGACGCACGGATCGATGTTCCATCGCGCTCCGGGCTCCATCGGCGCCAGCGCGGATCCGTCCCGTGTCTTCAAGGGAACCAAAATGGGCGGACAGATGGGAAACGTCCGGAAAACCGTTCAAAACCTCGAGATCTGGCAGGTGCGCTCCGACCGCAATTTGTTATTGTTGAAAGGTTCCATTCCCGGCTCGAAAAACGGCTATGTGATCATTCGGCAAGCCAGGAAAAAAAGTGCGTAAATCAGTGGAGTTATAAACATGGCAGTCGCAGATGTTTTTGATATTGAGAAGAAGAAGGTCGCCGAGGTGGAATTGAACGACGCCGTATTCGGCGCCGAAATCAACGAAGCAACGATCTATGAAGTGGTCAAGATGCAACTGGCGTCGCGCCGGTCGGGAACGTCTGCAACCAAGGCGAGAGGAGAGGTCAGCGGCGGCGGGAAGAAACCCTGGCGTCAAAAAGGGACCGGTCGCGCCCGTGCGGGAACTTCTCGGTCTCCGATTTGGCGGGGCGGCGGAATTGTTTTTGGCCCCCAGCCACGCGACTATTCCTACAGAATTCCCAAAAAAGTCCGTAAAAACGCATTGATTTCGGCGCTCAGCCTGAAGGTCAAAGAACAGAAAATGACCATTTTGCGTGATTTCCCCATGGAAAAAATCAGCACGAAGGCTTTTCAGAAAGTCGTCGCTCTCTTCGGCATGAAAAAAGCCCTGTTCGTTATCGATCAGGATGACGCCGTTTTGATGAAGTCATCGCGAAATATGAAAAACGTGAAAATGATTCGGTCGGAAGGCATCAATGTGTATGATGTGCTCAATCACGAGCACCTGGTCCTTCTCGAACCCTCTGTAAAAAAGATTGAGGGGGCATTGCTGACATAATGGAACTGCATCAGGTTATCAAAAAAATTCTGCTCACGGAAAAAAGCAACATCGACCGCGAAGCGGCGAACAAATACCACTTTGAAGTTGATCGCCGGGCCAACAAGGTCGAGATCGGACAGGCGGTCGAAAAACTGTTCAAAGTCAAGGTGACGGATGTCCGCGTCATCGGAGTGCTGGGAAAGAAGAAAAGAGTGGGCCGGGTCATGGGACAGAAAAGTTCCTGGAAGAAGGCCATTGTCACGTTAGCCGAAGGAAGCCGCATTGAGGTCGCCGAAGGCGTATAGAACGAGTTGAAGGATTACGATCATGGCAATTATCAAGTATAAACCAACATCACCCGGCCGGCGTTTCCAGAGCGTCTCCGATTTTGCGGAGATCACCTCCACCGAGCCGGTCAAGAGCCTTTTGAAACCCGTCAGAAAATCGGGCGGTCGAAACAGTTACGGCAGGATCACCGCGCGTTACATCGGCGGCGGTCACAAGCGGAAATATCGGGTGATCGATTTCTGCCGCGAGAAGGCGGACATTCCGGCGAAAGTAGCGGCCATTCAATACGATCCGAACCGGTCCGCCCGAATTGCGCTTTTGAACTACCGGGACGGCGAAAAACGGTACATTGTCGCGCCCGCCCAGGTGAGCGTCGGCGATGTTTTGGTCAGCGGCGCCAAGGCGGACATCAAACCGGGCAACGCCATTCCCCTGAAACACATTCCGCTGGGCTCCCTCATCCACAACGTGGAGCTGAAGGTAGGGCGCGGCGGACAACTCATCCGCTCGGCGGGCGCCTACGGCCAGCTGATGGCCAAGGAAGGCAGTTATGCCCAGGTGCGGCTGCCGTCCGGCGAGGTCCGCAAGGTGTTTATCGAATGCATGGCCACCATCGGCCAGGTCGGCAATAATGAACACGAAAACGTAAGCATCGGCAAGGCGGGGCGCACCCGCTGGCTCGGCAAGCGTCCGCATGTCCGCGGCGTCGTCATGAACCCGGTCGATCATCCGATGGGCGGCGGCGAAGGCAAGTCCTCCGGCGGCCGTCATCCGTGCACGCCCTGGGGCGTTCCGACGAAAGGACACAAGACCCGGAAGAACAAGAGAACCGATAAATATATCGTGAAGAGAAGAGGTAAATAAAACGTGGCACGTTCGATCAAAAAAGGTCCTTATATTGAAGAAAGTGTGCTGGCCAAAGTTCGGAAAATGGAGGCCGAAAGCAGCAAGAATGTGATTAAGACTTGGTCGCGGCGTTCAACCATCACTCCCGAGTTGATCGGCTATACGTTTGCCGTGCACAACGGAAAGAAATTCATACCGGTTTATGTGACGGAAAACATGGTGGGCCACAAATTGGGCGAATTCGCGCCGACGAGGACTTTTTATTCCCATTCCGGCGACCGGAAAACGAAAGTTCGCAAATAATATTCACGCGCAGACGCACAGGTTTGGAGTTGAGAAGATATGGAAGCAAAGGCAGTTGCAAAATATATTCGGATGTCGCCGCAGAAGGTCCGGCTGGTCGTTGATCTGATCCGGGGCAAAAAGGTCCAGGAAGCGCGCAATATTCTGCTGTACACGAGAAAGTACGCGGCGGGCATCATCGCCAAGGTCCTGAAATCCGCCGTGGCCAACGCCTCTCAGAATCCCAATATCGACGAAAACACGCTTTATGTGAAGGAGATATTCGTGGATCAGGGACCGTCCCTGAAAAGATGGCGGGCCCGGGCCCAGGGAAGAGCGGCGGGGATCAAGAAGAGGACGTCACATATCACCGTTGTCGTGGATGAAAGGTAAGGAGGAACGATATTGGGTCAGAAGGTTAACCCGGTAGGATTGCGGTTGGGCTACATTAAAAAGTGGCAGTCGGTATGGTTTGCCGAAAAGAATTACAGTGGGATGCTTCTGGAAGACTTGAAAATCCGCAAGTACCTGAAGAAGAAACTGTATCACGCCGGAATATCTCATATCGAAATCGAGCGCGCGGCCAACAAAGCCAAGGTGAATATTTACGCGGCCCGTCCCGGCGTCATCATCGGGAAAAAGGGATCGGAAATAGAGAAGCTCAAGGCGGAGATCGAGAAATTTTCCCCGGCGGAAATCATCATCAATATCCTGGAAGTCCGTAAGCCGGAGACGGACGCGCAGCTGGTGGCCGAGAATGTCGCCATGCAGCTGGAACGGCGCGTCGCGTTCCGCCGGGCCATGAAAAAATGCGTCGGTTACGCCCTCAAGTTCGGTGCGAAGGGCATCAAGATCACCTGTTCGGGGCGGTTGGGCGGAGCTGAAATGTCCCGCTCGGAATGGTACCGCGAGGGACGTGTTCCTCTGCATACGCTGCGGGCCGATATTGACTACGGCTTCATTGAAGCGCATACGGCTTACGGCCTGATCGGTGTCAAGGTTTTGATTTTCCACGGAGAGGTTCTGCCCCAGAAGAACGAGAAACAGCCATGATAGCATCAGGCGATTGTCCCCGACCGGGAGAGTCCTTGCTGAAGATAAACGGGAGTTTTGAATTATGTTAATGCCAAAACGGGTGAAATACAGAAAGTTACAGAAAGGCCGCATGGGCGGAAAGGCCACCAGAGGCGGCACGATTGCCTTCGGGGATTATGGCTTGCAGGCGGCGGAGTGCGGCTGGGTGACCGCGCGGCAGATCGAGGCGGCTCGTGTGGCCATGACCCGGTATGTCAAACGCGGCGGCAAGATCTGGATTCGCGTGTTCCCCCATAAATCCATCACGAAGAAACCCGCCGAAACCCGAATGGGAAAAGGCAAGGGCGCGCCGGAAGGATGGGTAGCGGTGGTGAAGCCCGGATCCGTTCTCTACGAGATGGAAGGCGTGACCAAGGAAGTGGCCAAAGAAGCATTCCGTCTTGCTTCGCACAAATTGTCCATAGCTACAAAGTTTTTGTCAAGGGAGATATCTGATGAAAATTAGCGAAATCAGAGGTCTCGGTATCAACGAGCTTCAAACAAAAAACAGAGAATTGGCCGAAGAACTTTTTCGGTTGAAGATTCGGCATGCATCCGGTCAACTCGAGTCGACCGCCAGCTTGGGCCGCCTGCGCAAGGAAATCGCCCGCATCGCAACGGTTCTGAAGGAAAAGGAGGCCGCAGGATAATATGGCTGAAAAAAGCAATAAACGCACCATCAAGGGTGTGGTGGTCAGTGACAAAATGGACAAGACGATCGTGGTGAAGGCCGAGCGGCTGGTCAAGCACTCGGTGTTCCACAAGTATGTCCGCCGGCATGTAAAATACAAAGCCCATGACGAGCAGAATCAGTGTAAAACGGGCGACACCGTTTTGATCATTGAGGCGCGGCCGATGAGCAAAGACAAACGCTGGCGGATGCTGGAAATTCTGGAGCGAGCGAAATAGAAACCGGCCCGGTGCAGAGGCGGGTATCTTGTTTAGTGGAGTTGATTTATGATTCAGATGCAGACAATTCTCAATGTCGCCGACAATTCCGGCGCCAAGCGGGTCGCGTGTATTAAGGTGCTCGGCGGATCGAAGCGACGTTACGCGTCCCTGGGCGACGTGATCGTCGTTTCCGTGAAAGAAGCGATTCCGAATTCCAAAGTAAAAAAAGGTGACGTCATGAAGGCGGTCATCGTCCGCACCGTGAAGGAAGTGAAGCGGCCGGACGGGTCTTATCTCAAGTTTGACGACAACTCCGCCGTACTCATCAGCAACCAGATGGAGCCGATCGGGACGCGCATTTTCGGGCCGGTCGCCCGTGAACTGAGAGCAAAGCAGTTTATGAAGATTATATCTCTGGCGCCAGAAGTTCTGTAAGCCTGTTTTGAAGAGGGGAAAAATGACTGTAGGCAGATTGAAAAAGGGAGACATGGTGAAGGTTCTGGCCGGAAAGGACAAGGGCAAAACCGGGAAGATTCTTAAAACCATACCCGAAAAAAGCAAGGTGATCGTTGAAAAGATCAACGTGATCAAGCGGCATAAGAGACCCGATCAGAAGAGCAAAGGGGGCGTCTTGGAAAAAGAGGCGGCGATGGATGTCTCCAAGGTCAGCATCATTTGCGGCAAATGCAAAGAGGCGACCCGGATTCGCAACCGCATTCTGGAAGACGGCAAGAAAATTCGTATCTGCAGCAAATGCAATGACGTAATCGACGTGGGTTAGGAAAAAATGGCAAGATTAAAGGAATTTTACTTAAAAACAGTGGTGCCGGCCCTGGTCAAGGAATTTGACTACAAAAATCCCATGCAGGTGCCCAAGATGGAGAAGATTGTCGTCAACATGGGGCTGGGCGAGGCCATTTCGAATGTGAAAATCATCGACGGCGCAGCGCAGGAAATGGCGATGATAACGGGGCAGAGGCCGGTGATTACGAAGGCGAAGAAATCCATCGCGACCTTCAAATTGCGCCAGGGCATGCCGATCGGCTGTTCGGTCACGCTGCGCAAGGACGTGATGTACGAGTTTTTCGATCGTCTCGTGAACGTGGCGCTGCCGAAGGTTCGGGACTTCCGGGGAATATCGCCCGCCGCTTTTGACGGCCGGGGAAATTATTCTCTCGGTCTTCACGAACAGATCATTTTCCCGGAAATCGAATATGATAAAATAGAAAAGATCAAGGGGATGAACATCACCATCGTGACCACAGCCCGAACGGACGAAGAGGCCCGCGTGCTGCTTCGGCTGATGGGTGTTCCCTTTAAGAATTAAACGAGGAAGCTCCGGAGGAATTTCGCGTGGCAAAAAAGTCATTAATCGCAAAAGCAAAAAGGAAGCCGAAATTTTCGGTTCGGGAATACAACCGTTGTCAGATCTGCGGCCGGCCCCGAGCGTATTATCGGAAATTTGAAATGTGCAGAATCTGTTTGCGGAAACTGTCCCTGCAGGGCGAGCTTCCCGGCGTGATCAAATCGAGTTGGTAATTTTAGGGTAAGGAGAAAAAAAGCATGGGGATGACTGATCCTATCGCTGATATGCTGACCAGAATTCGAAACGGGAACAAAGCCCGTTTCAAGAGTGTCAATGTATACATGTCCCAGATGAATTTGAATATTGCCAAGGTTCTGAAAGCGTCTGGCTACATCAACACGTATGACGTTGTGAAAGATGAAAAAGGCCATCCGATGCTGAAGATCAGCCTCAGATATCCGGATTCCAAACGAGCGGTGATCACCGACATCAAAAGGGTCAGCAAGCCGGGGCGCAGAGTCTATGTGCCGGCCGATAAGATTCCCAAAGTGCTCAACGGCTTCGGCATTTCCATCTTGTCCACGTCCCGCGGCGTCATCACCGATCAGGAAGCCCGCGAGGCCAATGTCGGCGGCGAGATCCTTTGCAAGGTTTGGTAAACAAAATACTCATATTAAACGGGAGTTCTTGTTCATGTCGAGAATAGGTAAAAAACCGATCACTTTTCCCAAGACGGTGAAAATCAGCCAAAGTGACGGGATTGTCAAAGTCGAAGGACCCAAGGGCGCGTTAACCGCGAAACTGCCTGACGGGATCAAGATGGTGGTTGCCGATGCTTCCCTGACCGTCGAGCGTCAGTCGGATGATCGCCTGGCCCGGTCGTATCACGGATTGGCCAGAACCCTGATCAACAACATGGTGACCGGCGTCAGCAACGGTTTTGCAAAGGCTCTGGAAATCTCCGGCGTCGGCTACCGCGCCGAAATCGCCGGCTCCACTCTGAAGCTGGTTCTGGGATTTTCCAATCCCGTCGAGTATACGATTCCCAAGGGAATCGAGGTGAAGGTCGACAAGCAGGTGAACCTGGTGGTTTCCGGCATCAACAAGGAACTGGTGGGACGCGTGGCCTCGGAGATTCGGTCTCTGAAGAAACCCGAACCTTACAAGGGCAAGGGCATCAAGTATGCGGGTGAGTACATTCGCCGGAAAGCCGGGAAAGCGGCCGGCGCAAAGTAAAAGTTAATTTAATACAGCCTTGAAGAGGTGGAACATTGGCTTCCAAGAAGACACTGAAAATTCGCAATAAGAGGGAAAAGAGAGTTCGGAGCAAACTGACGGGCACGCCGGAAAGACCGCGTCTTTCGGTATTCCGTTCGGATAAGCACATCTACGCTCAGGTCATCAATGACGTCGAGGGCACGACCATTGCGGCTGCGTCCACGCTGAGCAGGGAACTGGCCGGTAAACTGAAAGGAATCAAGAAGGTGGATGTGGCCAGGGAAGTAGGCAAGCTGATTGCCGCGCGACTGCAGACGCTCGGCGTTGAAAAAGTCGTTTTTGACAGAGGCAGGTTTCTTTATCACGGCCGCGTGAAGGCTCTGGCCGACGCCGCGCGGGAAAATGGTCTTAAATTTTAAACTCAAACGAAGTGTAGAGAACTCATGATAAGGGAAGAATCGTTCGACAGGAAAGAGATGAAAGAGGTGGAGCTCCTCGACCGAGTCATTGCCATTAACCGTACGGCAAAGGTTGTGAAGGGAGGAAGGCGGTTCCGTTTCAGCGCGATTGTCGTGGTCGGAGACGGCCAGGGATCGATCGGCGCGGGACTGGGCAAAGCGCATGAAGTTCCCGAAGCAATCCGCAAGGGGATGGAAATGGCCAAAAAGAACATGGTCAAGGTGGCCGTCACCAACAAAACCATTCCCTACGAGGTTCTCGGAAAGTTCGGCGCGGGCAGAGTCCTGCTCAAACCGGCCTCCGAAGGGACGGGATTGATTGCCGGCGGCGCGGTGCGCGCCGTTCTGGAAGTGGCCGGCGTCCATAACATTCTGACCAAATGCCTGGGCTCTCACAACCCCCACAATCTGGTCAAGGCCACCGTTGAAGGGCTTTGTCAGTTGAAGGATCCGGCGGAAATCGCCGCCCAGAGAGGCAAATAAAAATTTTCACGAGGGTGTTGAAACAGTGGGCAAAATGTTGAAAGTCAAAATGGTGAAAAGTGTCATTACCCGGCCGGAAAAGCAGCGGAAAGTTCTGCGGGGCCTGGGACTGAATAAAGTAAACAGCACCGTGACTCTGGCGGACACCCCGGAGATCCGCGGGATGATTAATAAAGTGATCCACCTTGTTTCCGTGGAAGAAGCGAAGGAGTAGATATATGGATTTAAGTTCTCTCAAAGCGCCCGCCGGAGCAACCAAGAAAAGAAAGAGGGTCGGTCGCGGAGACGCTTCCGGTCACGGCGGAACATCCGGCAAAGGACACAAGGGGCAGAAGGCCCGTTCGGGCGGCTCTGTGCGCGACGGTTTTGAAGGCGGACAGATGCCCATGTCCCGGAGGCTTCCGAAAAGAGGGTTCCGCAATCCTTTCCGGGAAAGCTACGTTGCCGTGAATCTCGTGGATTTATGCCGCATTTTTGAAAAGGGCGCCGTGATCGACGAAGCGGCGATTCGGGCCAGCGGCCTGGTCAAGAGAAAGAGCGACAGCATCAAACTTCTGGCCAAAGGCGATATTGATTTTCCGGTGACCGTCAAAATAGCGAAAATCAGTTCGGCCGCCAAAGCGAAAATTACCGCCGCAGGCGGAACCGTGGAAGAGGTGATCTAACTTGTTAGAGGGATTAGGCGGCGTTTCGAAAATACCGGAGCTGCAAAGAAGAATTCTGTTTACGCTGCTTCTTCTGGCGGTGTATCGTGTTGGCGTTTTTATTCCGACCCCCGGCATTGACAACGTGGCGCTTCTGGCATTTTTCGAGCAGGCCCGGGGATCCGTGCTGGGCTTGATGGACCTTTTTGCCGGCGGCGCGCTGAGCACGTTTTCGATCTTCGCCCTGGGCATCATGCCGTACATCACCTCGTCCATTATTCTGAACCTGCTCACCGTGGCGATTCCGCACCTGGAAAAGTTGTCCAAGGAAGGGGAAAACGGTCGCCGTAAGATTACGCAGTACACCCGTTACGGTACGGTTCTTTTAAGCATCATCCAGGGATTCGGCATCGCCTGGGGCTTGCAGCAGATGGCGTCCCCGACGGGCGCGCCGATCGTCCTGAATGCCGGATGGGGCTTCATCCTGATGACCATCATCACGCTGACCTCCGGAACGGCCTTCCTGATGTGGCTGGGCGAGACCATCACCGAAAAGGGCATCGGCAACGGGATATCGCTCATCATTTTCGCGGGCATTGTGTGCAATATGCCCGGCGCCATCGGCAACACCTGGAGCCTGTATTCGTCCGGCGAACTGCATTTTCTGCTGCTGGTTCTTCTGGGTCTGTTCATGATCGCCGTTATCGGCGCGATCGTTTTTGTGGAAGCGGCGCAGCGCCGGATTCCGGTGCAGTACGCCAAAAGAATTGTGGGTCGGAAGATGTACGGCGGGCAGACAACGCATCTGCCGCTGAAGATCAATTCCGCCGGCGTGATTCCGCCGATCTTCGCCTCGTCGGTGATCATGTTTCCGGCGACGATCGCCAATTTTGCTCCGCACGGGTGGATGAAAACGATTTCGGGATATTTGATGCCCGGCAGGCTCGGCTATGAAATTCTGTTTGTGGCGTTGATTTTCTTCTTCTGCTTTTTTTACACGGCCGTCACGATCAAACCGGACGACATGGCCGAGAACATGAAGAAGTACGGCGGATACGTTCCGGGCATCCGGCCCGGCAAAAAGACCGCCGAGTATATCGAGGAAATTCTGGAGCGGCTGACGTTCAGCGGCGCGATTTACGTGTCCATCATCTGCGTGCTGCCCAGTGTATTGATTTCTCAGCTGAACACGCCGTTTTATTTCGGCGGAACGTCGCTGTTGATCGTCGTCGGCGTGGCCATGGACACGGCCAGCCAGATTGAGGCGCATTTGCTGACCCGTCAGTACGAGGGATTCATGAAGAAAGGGCACATGGCGCGCAGGCGGTAAAGCGGCATTGAAGGATTGAAGCTCATGGTAATTCTGAAACAACCGGAAGAGATTGTACAAGCCAAGGCAGGCAACCGGATTGTCGCAGAAGCATTGAGCACCCTTCGCGAAAAGGTCAAACCGGGGATTACAACCAGGGAACTGGACCGGATCGCCGAAGGCGTCGCCGAAAGAAGAGGCGCGAAGCCCGCTTTCAAGGGGTACCGGGGGTATCCTTACGCGCTGTGCACGTCGGTGAACGAAGAAGTGGTTCACGGGATGCCTTCGGAAAGGGTGTTACAGGACGGAGATATCGTCGGCCTTGATTTTGGGATTTACTACCAGGGATTTTACGGGGATTCGGCGATCACGCTGCCCGTCGGCCGGGTGAGCGAAGAGGCGGCGGAGCTGTTGCGGGTGACGGAAGAGAGCCTGTACGCGGCGATTCGCGAGGCCTGCCAGGGAAACCGCCTCGGCGATATTTCGGCGGCGGTTCAGGGACTGGTGGAAGCGGCCGGTTTTTCGGTCGTCCGTGATTTTGTCGGCCACGGCATCGGCAGGAACCTGCACGAGGACCCGCAGATTCCGAATTTCGGGAAAAAAGGGCGGGGGATCGAATTGAAAAAAGGCATGATTCTGGCGATTGAGCCCATGGTCAATGCCGGGTCACACAAGGTGAAGATTTTATCGGACGGCTGGACAGTGATTACGCAGGACGGCGGTTTGTCGGCTCATTTCGAACATTCGGTGGCGATCACCGATAACGGGCCGGAGATTTTAAGCAGAGTGAACTGAAAGCAACGAACGAAAACGGCAAGAACAGAAATCAGGGTATGGCCAAAGAAGAAGCTATAGAAGTTGAAGGGCGGGTGCTCGAGCCCCTGCCCAATGCGATGTTCCGGGTGGAGTTGGAAAACGGGCATAAGGTGCTGGCTCACATTTCCGGCAAGATGCGCATGCATTTCATCAAAATCTTGCCGGGGGACAAGGTCACTGTGGAGCTGTCCCCCTATGATCTGACGCGGGGTCGGATCACGTACAGGACGAAGTAAAATTTTTTCCCCAGGACAAGGAGTAAGAAGCGTGAAGGTAAGATCGTCTGTGAAAAAAATATGCGAGAAGTGCAAAATCGTCAAACGCAAGGGGGTTTTGCGCGTGATTTGTGAAAATCCCAAACATAAGCAGCGTCAGGGCTAGTTTTGAATTTCAGGAGGTTATTAGGTGGCACGAATTGCAGGTGTTGATTTACCGAAAAACAAAAGAATGGAGATTGCTTTAACGTATATTTACGGCATCGGCAAAACCCGGGCAAAGCAAATCCTGAAAGAATCCGGCGTCAGCCCGGATACGAAAACTGACGAACTGGCCGACTCCGAAATATCGGCGATCCGCAGCATCATCGATAAAGAGGGCAAAGTCGAGGGCGACCTGCGGCGCGAAGTCTCCATGTCGATCAAGCGGTTGATGGACATCGGCGCTTACCGTGGCTTGCGTCACCGCAAGGGACTTCCCGTGAGGGGACAGAGAACGCATACCAACGGGAGAACCCGGAAGGGGCCGAGACGGGCCATTGCAGGCAAGAAGAAGTAGCTGAGAAATTCATTTTCGACCGGAGGAAAAATGGCGAAAGTAGTCAGAAAAACGGGCAAGAAAAAGGAAAAAAAGAATATCACGGAAGGGGTTGCGCATATTCAATCCACTTTCAACAATACGATCATCACCATCACGGATATGACAGGCAATGTGATTTCCTGGTCGTCCGCGGGGTTGCAGGGATTTAAAGGGTCGCGCAAGAGCACGCCGTTTGCCGCGCAGATGGCCGCGGAGGATGCGGTGCGCAAGGCCAAGGATCAGGGAATGCGCCGGGTTCAGGTGTATATCAAAGGGCCGGGCGCCGGACGCGAGTCGGCGCTCAGATCTTTACAGCTGGCCGGATTGACCATTACCATGATCCGGGATGTCACGCCTGTTCCGCACAACGGTTGCAGACCGCCCAAGCGGCGCAGGGTATAAAAAAACCATCAAGAATGATTTGAGATTAAAGGGAGGCGTTTTTTGGCAAGATATACGGATTCCTCATGCAGGTTGTGTCGCCGTGAAGGCTTGAAGCTCTTTTTGAAGGGCGATCGCTGTTATTCGGAGAAGTGCTCCTTTGAAAGAAGAGGTTACGCTCCGGGAGATCATGGTCAGTCTCATAAGAAGCAGGTTTCTGACTATGGTACGCAGTTGCGTGAAAAACAGAAGCTCAAGAGAATGTACGGGCTCCTGGAAAAGCAGTTTCACGGTTATTTTGAAAAGGCCGATCGCCAGAAGGGCATCACCGGCACCAATCTGCTGGTGCTTCTGGAGCGTCGATTCGACAATATGGTCTTTCGTCTCGGTTTTGCCAATTCAAGAATCGAGGCGCGGCAGTTGATCAGTCACAATCATTTTCTCATCAACGGCAAAGCCGTGAACATTCCTTCTTACCTGCTCAAAGCCGGAGACGAAATCACCATCAAAGAAGGATCCCGCAAGATGAACCGGGTGCTCGAAGCGATGGAAACCGTCGCGAGACGTGGTGTGCCACATTGGCTGGATTTGGATAAAGACAACTTTAAAGCGACCATCAAAATGTTGCCGGTTCGGGAAGATCTGACCATGCCGGTGCAGGAACAGCTCGTTGTCGAACTTTATTCGAAATAAGCACATTTAATTTTATAAACCAGCTAGAGGGTGGGTTTGATTATGCAGAGAAACTGGTCGAGTTTGATTCGTCCCAAACGCGTAGATGTCGATGAAGCGACGCATACGCGGTTTTATGGAGAATTTACAATTCAGCCGTTGGAGAGAGGATTTGGAATAACGCTGGGAAACGCGTTGAGACGGGTGCTGTTGTCTTCCATTCAGGGGGCGGCGATCACGTCCGTGAAAATCGACGGCGTGTTGCATGAATTTTCCACGATTCCGGGAATCAAGGAAGACGTGACGGATGTGATTTTGAATCTGAAAGGCGTGCGCTTTAAACTGGGCGCGGCGGACACGAAAGTCGTGCGGTTTAACGTGACCGAGCCCGGCGTGATTACGGCGGGCGACATCATTACGGACGGCAGCATCGATGTGCTGAACGCCGATCATTATATTGCGACGCTGTCGGGCGACGGCGCTTTCCAGGCCGAAATGGTCGTTAAGATGGGAAAAGGATACACGCCGGCCAAAAAGGAACTGGATCCGGACCAGCCGGAAGGCACCATCAACATCGACGCGATTTTTTCGCCGATCAAGAAAGTCAATTATGTCGTGTCGCATGCGCGCGTCGGCCAAATTACGGATTACGACAAACTGGTGATGGAAATCTGGACGGACGGTTCCCTGAATCCGGGAGACGCCGTCGCCTACGCGGCAAAGATCCTGAAACAGCAGCTGGATGTTTTCATCAACTTCGAGGAAGTCGAGGAAGAGGTTGTGCTGGAACAGGAAGATGAAAAGGGAAACCTCAACGAAATCCTGTCCCGCTCAGTGGAGGATCTGGAGCTTTCCGTGCGTTCCGCCAATTGCCTGAAAAATGCGGGGATCAACACAATCGGTGAACTGGTGCAGAAGTCGGAAGCGGAAATGCTCAAAACCAAGAATTTCGGCCGCAAATCCCTTTCCGAAATCAAGGATATTCTCAACGAATACGGCCTGGTTTTCGGAATGAAGCTGGACAGCAACGCTTAAAAAAGGCGGCGCAGTTCATTTTATTTCAGGCGCGATATGCAAATTCGGATTTGATAGTAAGGAAAGGAAAGAGAAACAATGTATCATGGTAAGGCGGGCAGAAAACTGGGACGGACGTCCAGCCATCGGGAAGCCATGTTTCGCAACATGGTGACATCGCTGATCAAACATGAAAGCATCCGTACGACGGATACAATGGCCAAGGAAGTGCGGAAACTGGCGGACCGGATGATCACGCTGGGCAAGAGGGGCGACCTGCACGCGCGTCGCCAGGCGCTGGCGGTTGTGCGCGACAGGGAAACGGTCGCCAAGCTGTTTGGCGACCTGACCGAGCGGTTCCGCAACCGCGCCGGCGGTTACACGCGCATTGTGAAGGTCGGTTATCGTTTCGGTGATAACGCGCCGGTTTCCATTCTGGAATACATTTCCGACGAGAAAAAGAAGGAAAAGGCCAAACCGAAGGCTAAAGCGAAAAAAGCCGAATAAACAGACCGGATGAAGACTGTGAAGGCAGGGTGCAAACCCTGCCTTTTTTTATGGTGAAAGCGCGCGTCCCGGTAACAGATCAGCGGATGACGAAATGGATCGCATAATACAAAAGAGCGGAAATCAGGGCGGATATGGGAATGGTTAACAGCCACGCCCAGATGATGTTTCCGGCGACACCCCAGCGTACGGCGGAAAGCCTTTTGGTGGAGCCGACCCCTACAATCGCTCCCGTGATGGTGTGGGTGGTGCTCACCGGAATACCGGCGACGGTGGCCCCGATGATGGAGCAGGCGGCCGCCGTCTCCGCGCTGAATCCGCCGATCGGCTGAAGCTTCGTGATTTTGGTTCCCATGGTTTTAACAATGCGCCACCCGCCGAACATCGTTCCCAGGGAGATCATGGTGTAGCAGGAAACAATCACCCACAGGGGGATTTCAAAATTACTTCCGATCAACCCCTTGCTGAAGAGCGCCATGGTGATGATGCCCATGGTTTTCTGTGCGTCGTTCATGCCGTGTCCCATGGAATAGACGGCGGCGGAAAACAGCTGCAGCCTGCGGAAAACTTTATCCGTCGCGGCCAGGTTGGAGCGGCGGCTGAGGTTCATGGAAAGGACCATGAAACCAAAACCAAGCACCATGCCGACGGCCGGAGAGACAACAATAAACACGGATGTCTTAATAATCCCCGCCCAGACCAGCGTGCTGGTTCCGGCCTTGGAAACCGCCGCCCCGATCAGCCCCCCGATCAGGGCATGGGAGGAACTGCTGGGCAGGCCGTAATACCAGGTTGTGATGTTCCAGATGATCGCGCCGCCCAGTGCCGAAAAAATCACGAGGTTGTCCACGATGTCCAGGTGAATGATGCCCTTGCCGACGGTGTGCGCGACCTGTGTGCCGACGAAGAAGACCGCCGCAAAGTTGAAAAAAGCCGCCCAGAGAACCGCCTGCCTTGGGGAAAGGACGCGGGTGGACACGACCGTGGAAATGGAATTGGCGGAATCATGAAATCCATTCAGGAAATCAAAAAGCAAAGCAATGATGATCAGCGTGATGACAAAGGCCAGTGAATCAAGCATGATTCAGAACGTTCCTTTCCGCGTTGTTTGGCAAATCGCAAAAGCCTCCCGAGTTGCGCAAAAACGCGCGAGATCTCTCCAGGCGCAATCCGGGTCAGTGGTTTTTCCCTTCTCCGGAGAGCTCCCGGGTGATGGACCGGATGTTGTGGATGCCGAAGAGAATCCCGGCCGCGATGAGAAAAACAATGAAGAAGGACAGGGCGTAAAACGCGTCCATCCGGGTCCGGGCGACCGTCTCCGTTTCCGCGAGCCGTTTTTCCGCGAGGGTTCTGATCGTTCCGACAATTGCGTCGATCTCATCGGTGAGACCGCGGTCCATGCCGCGGACGCTTTCGTCGATTCGCGCGACGGTTGTGGAATCGCGTCTCGGATGTTCCCGGAGAATCCCGTGATAGCGTTGTCCCAGCGTTTCGTGCGCGGCCGTGACATCCGCAATCCGGGGCACAGACCACTCCAGGGCCGCGATCCTCCGGGACAGGGACTGCAAATATTCTTTTACTTTTCGCTCTTCCTCGGCGAAGGCCTTTGTGTGCTTGTCGAAAAGGTTTTTGTCGCGGCCGCGCAGGAGAATGTTTTTCCACTCCTGGACCTGCATTTTAAAGTGAACCTGGGCCAGTCTTGCGTCGTCAATGGCGGCGGCCATGGCGCTGGCCTCCAGAACGCTTTTGTGAAGACGTTGATGGGTATCCGCAACGACCGCCAGGCCGAACAATCCAATGACAACTGTAAGCACGGTCATGAGGCCGATGGCGCTGACCACCCGCCGGCGCAGGGAAATTTTCCGGAAAATACTGACCGGTTCTTTCATAAAATGCCTCGCTCATTTCTTTAATGAACTTTATGAAACCAATGTTACAGTTTGATGACAGATTGATGAATATCGGAAAAAAGAAAGGCACCCCCTTGACGGGGGAATATAACGCGCAAACGGAAACGCCATGATTGAAGGGAGAGGCGTTTGCGGGGGCGAAAGAAAAGTCGAAGCGGGCCGGCAACGCGCCGAAGCAGATAAGTCGAATAGCTGAATTATATCAAATATTATCATGTGGCATCCGGAGCGCGCGTCTTTTTTTTGGGTTGTTTTTTAAAAATAAAAAATGTATTACTTTCAAAAGAAACACGAAGACGAATACGGTCTGACGGTCGTTTTTTCAAACGAGGATTTATTGCTGAAACACGAAAAAAACAATGGCTTACAGGGGGAGGAATTCATCATGGCAGAAAAAAAGATCGGCGAAGTCGTCAAATTCTTTGCGAAGCCTTCCGTGGCGGCTGTTCATATCACGGATGGAGAATTGCTGGTCGGCGACAGCGTAAAGTTTTCCGGGCATACTACGGAATTCACTGACGTGATTCAGTCCATGGAAGTGAACAACCAGCCGGTGCAGAAAGCGGTTGCCGGTGAATCGATCGGCATGAAAGTTTCGGATCGCGTTCGTCCCGGAGACGAAGTATTTAAGGTCATTCCCGATTAATTCCAGCCGCAAATTGGATCCGAGCCGGCAGGAACGCGCCGCAAAACGCCCCGCTGTGCCCTGAAAGAACCGCAGGTTGCCTATGGCAAAAATTTTGATTGTTGACGATGAACCCGACATTGTCGAACTGGTTTCCTACAACCTGGCGCGGGAAGGATTTTCCACGGTAAAAGCGCACGACGGAGAAGCGGCTCTCGGAAAAGTCAGAACGGAAAAACCCGATTTGGTAATACTGGACCTGATGTTGCCGGGCATCGGCGGTCTGGACATCTGCAAGAAGATTCGCGCCAATCCGGAAACCTCGCTCCTGCCGATCATCATGCTGACGGCCAAGGGCGACGAAGTCGATAAGATCATCGGTCTCGAAATCGGGGCGGATGATTACATGACCAAGCCCTTTAGCGTGAAGGAACTGATTGCCAGGGTGAGGACGGTTCTGAGACGCGTCGAGGAAGGAAAGAAGCCTTCCGCCCGGGAAATCTTTGAATTCGACGGACTGACCATTAATTACGCATCTTGCGTGGTTCAGGTGGACGGCCGCCCCGTGACGTTGAGTCCCACGGAGCTCAAACTGCTTTTCTTTTTTACCCGCAATCCCGGCCGGGTGTACACCAGAAATCAGATCCTGGACCATGTCTGGGGAGATGAAACGTTTATCACGGACCGGGCGGTCGACGTTCATATCCGCCGCCTGCGCAGTCAGATTGAAAAAAACATGGAACATCCCCGCTATATTCTAACCGTGCGCGGCTTCGGCTATAAATTCTCCGACGGCCGGTAACCGTCCGGCGGCTTTGCCGTTGCGAACCTGAATCTGTCTTGGCATTTTTATCAACCTGTCATCATCCTGTAACATTGATCCGGTAGAAACCGGAGCATAAAACAGTGAGGAGGATTCATCGATGATCAACTATTTGAAAAGCGGACTGCTGTCGCTTGCGGCGGCGGCACTTTTAAGCGGCGCCGTCTGGGCGGCAGACGCCATTGTGATCAAGGGATCGACCACGGTTCTGCCCGTGGCGCAGGGGACGCTGGAAGCTTTCATGAAAGCCAATCCCGGGGTGCAGATGTCGCTGTCCGGCGGCGGCTCCGGCGAAGGCATCAAGGCGCTGATCGATAAAACCACGAATATCGCCACGTCGTCGCGCGCAATCAAAGACAAGGAAGTGGAACTGGCCAGGGCCAAGGGCGTCAAGCCGGTCGCCCACGTGGTCGCCTTTGACGCCATCATTCCCGTCGTTCATCCTAAAAACAAGGTCAATAATCTGACCGTTGACCAATTGAGCCAGATTTACCAGGGCAACATCACCAACTGGAAGGAAGTGGGAGGAGCCGACCTCAAAATTGTCGTCATTTCCCGTGACTCTTCGTCCGGCACCTTTGAATCCTGGGATCATTTCGTCATGCGGAAGGCGAAAGTGACGCCCCGGGCTCAGATGCTGGCGTCCAACGGCGCGCTGGTGACGGCGATCTCAAAAAACCGCTATGCCATTGCTTACCTGGGCATCGGCTATGTCAATAAAACCGTTAAAGCCTTGCAGGTCAACGGCATCACGGCAAGCATCCAGGCGGCGATGTCCAAGGAGTATCCTTTCTCCCGCGAGCTCTATATGTACACCGACGGCGAGCCGCAGGGCGCGACAGCCAAATATCTTGCGTTTGTGAAATCCGCTGAAGGTCAGAAGATTGTGGCCAGGGAAGGATTTGTTCCCCTCGCAGAGGTTAAGAAAACGGTCAAGAAGAAGTAAGCTATCCGTTTTGCGGGGATTTTGCCGCGAAAGAGCGTTGCGGCTTTCTTTCGCGGCGAGATTTTTACGCCGACCCGAAACCGGGCGGCCGCGGATCCGGCGACATGAATCGAAAAACCAAAGAAATTTTCATTAAATATTTATTCCTGCTTTTTGCCCTGGTTTCCATCATCGTTCTGGGGCTGATTGTCTTTTCTCTGTTTCGCGAAGGGCTTCCGCTTTTTTCGACGGTTGCCGTGCACGATTTTCTGTTCGGCCTGGAGTGGTATCCCACGTACGATCCCCCGTCCTTCGGGATTTTCCCGCTGATTGTCGGATCGCTCATCGTGACGGCGATTGCAACGTTGATTTCCGTGCCGCTGGGCGTGCTGGCGGCCGTTTACATTTCGGAAATCGCGCCGCAGCGCGTGAAGGAAATCCTCAAATCCGCGATCGAGCTGCTGGCCGGACTGCCGTCCGTCGTTTTGGGATTTTTCGGCATGGTGATTATCGCGCCCTGGCTGCAGGAGACCTTTGATCTGCCCACCGGATTGAATATCATCAACGCGTCAATCATTCTGGCCGTCATGGCGATTCCCACGATTTCGAGCATTTCCGAAGACGCGCTGTATGCGGTGCCGCGGGAATTCAAAGAAGCTTCCTATGCGCTGGGGGCGACCAAATTCGAAACCATTGCGAAAGTGATTGTGCCCGCGGCGCTTTCCGGCATCTCCACCGCGATCATGCTGGGGATGGCGCGGGCCATCGGCGAGACCATGGTGGTGCTGATGGTGGCCGGCGGCGCGGCGGCGATTCCGGAGAGCCTGTTCGATTCAGTGCGCCCCATGCCCGCGAGCATCGCCGCTGAAATGGGAGAGACGCCGTTCCGAAGCGCGCATTACCAGGCCCTGTTCGCCACCGGCATTGTTTTGTTTCTGCTGACGCTGGCTTTCAACCTGATCGCGGACTACGTTTCGCACAGATTCAGACAGACGGGGTCGGCGACGCTATGAAAACCAGTGAGGCCGCCGGCGTCCGCCTGATGCGTCGGCGCTATCTCAAACAAACGATTTTCTTCACGCTCGTGCGCGCTTCGGCGTTGCTGATTGTGCTGGCGCTGGGAGGCGTGCTTTTTCATATTTTTTATCACGGTATTTCCGCGATCAGCTGGGAGTTCATCACCAGGCCGCCCACGGACTCGATGACCAAAGGCGGCATTTTGCCGGCCATTCTCGGGACGATATACCTGACCGTCGGCGCCATCGCCGTCGGTCTGCCGCTGGGCATTGCCTCGGCGATCTATCTTACGGAATATGCCAAGCAGGGCCGGGTGATCCGGCTCATCAAGGTCGGTATCAACTGCCTGGCGGGCGTGCCGTCGGTGGTTTTCGGCCTGTTCGGTCTGGGGTTTTTCGTCATTTTTCTGGGATTTGGTTCGAGCATTTTGTCCGGATCGCTCACGCTGGGCTTTTTGATTTTGCCCACGATTATCGGCGCTGCGGAAGAGGCGCTCAAAGGCGTTCCGCAGACCTTCCGGGAGGCGTCTTTGTCGCTGGGCGTTTCCAAATGGCAGACCATCTACCGCATTGTGCTGCCCAACGCGTTGCCGGGAATTCTGACCGGATCGATTCTGGGCATCGGGCGGGCCGCGGGAGAAACAGCCCCGATCATGTTCACCGCAGCGGCGTATTTTACAGCCAAACTGCCCGGATCGATTTTTGACGAGGTCATGGCCCTTCCGTATCATATTTATGTTCTGGCGACGGCGGGAACCCATATTGAAGCCACGCGGCCCATTCAGTTCGGAACGGTGCTGGTGCTGGTGGCGGTGGTTTTGGGGATCGACCTTGTCGCCATCGTCATCCGGGGATATATGAGAAGAAACAAAAGGTGGTAGAAATGGCAGCCAACGACATTATTCGGATCCATCGCGTCAACTTTTACTACGGCGCCGTCCGGGCGCTTACGGATATTTCCATGCAATTCGAAAAAAATAAAGTGACGGCGCTCATCGGACCCTCCGGGTGCGGAAAATCAACGCTGCTGCGGCTTTTAAACCGCATGAACGATCTGATCGACGGGACCCGCGTGGAGGGAGAAATTCTTTTCGAAGGCCGCAATATTTACGCGCCGCAGGTGGATCCGGTGGAAATCCGCCGGAAGATCGGCATGGTCTTCCAGAAGCCGAATCCCTTTCCCAAGACGATCTACAACAACATTACCTACGGGCCGAGGCTGAACGGTGTTTCGGCCGCCGACCTTCCCGGCCTGGTGGAACAGAGCCTCAGGCAGGCGGTGCTGTGGGACGAGGTGAAGGACATTCTCGACAAATCCGCCATGAATCTGTCCGGCGGCCAGCAGCAGCGGCTGTGCATCGCGCGCGCTTTGGCGATGAAACCGGATGTCTTGTTGATGGATGAGCCGACGTCCGCGCTGGATCCGATTTCAACGGCGAAAATCGAAGAACTCGTCGAAGAACTGAAGCGGCACTACACGATCATCATTGTGACCCACAACATGCAGCAGGCGGCGCGAATATCCGATCAAACCGCTTTCTTTTATCTGGGGAATTTGATTGAATACAACAAAACGGAAAAGATTTTCACCAAGCCCGACGTCAAGCAGACGGAGGACTACATCACGGGCAGATTTGGATGACAGCCGAAGGGGGGCTTGCCATGCAGGAAAAGCATCATACGAGTTTGCACTTTGAAAAAGAGCTGCAGGAAATCAAGGACGGGCTCATCTATCTGGGCGTCCTGACGGAAAAGGCGATTCAGCAGGCCATGACGTCTCTCGAGGCCCGAAACGCGGAACTGGCCCGCCAGGTGATCCGGGAGGACGACGCAATCGACCGCCTGGACTCGGAAATTGAAGAGCGCTGCATCAAAATTCTGGCGCTGCGCCAGCCTACCGCGATCGACCTGCGCTTCATCACCACCGCCATTAAAATCACCGGTCATCTGGAGCGGATCGGCGACATGGCGGTGAATATCGCGGAAAAAGCGCTGCAGCTGATCGAGGAGCCGCAGCTCAAGCCCTACATCGATCTGCCGCGCATGGCCCAGCTGGTCGGCGATATGATCCGCAATTCGCTCGACAGCTTTATCCGCGGCGATCTGAAACTGGCCGACCAGGTGCGGCGGACGGAACAGGCAGTCGACGATTTAAATGAACAGATTTTCCGGGAGCTTCTGACCTTTATGATGGAGGATTCCAAATCGATTCACCGGTCTCTCATGATCATGCAGGTGTCCAAAAATCTGGAGCGCATCGCCGACCATGCCAAGGGCATCGCGGACATGGTCACGTATATGGTGACCGGAGAATGCGTCCGCCACCGGACCTGTCCGGCCCCGTGACGCAAAGGAGATCCCCGTGAAGCGCAATCTTTTTTTAAAGATTTTCTCCTCGTATCTGATCATCATCCTGTGCGGGTTTGCGGTTCTGAACTTTCTGATCAAGGACGAAATCCGTCGGATCATGACCGACAAGATCGAAAGCGAGCTCTTGACCGACGCGGAGCTGATCGACCTCGGATCCGCCCGGTCCATGTCCGCGCAACTGCGGCAGATCGCGCGCATCTCCGGTTCCCGGGTGACGCTGGTGGATGCGGCGGGCCGGGTGTCCGCCGATTCGGAAAAGGATGCCGCCGCGCTGGAAAATCATCTGAACCGGCCGGAAATCCAGGAAGCCCGGCTGAAAGGCAAGGGTCGGTCCGTGCGCTTCAGCCGGTCGCTCGGTGTGGAGATGCTCTACGTCGCCGTGCCGATCAGGAGCGGGCCGACCATTACCGGCTACGTCCGGCTGGCCCGTCCGCTCCATGACGTGCAGCGCCTCATTGATCAGGTGTATCGGTCCATTTTTCTCACCATCGTGATGGTCTCCGTTGTTGCGTTGGGCGTTGCGCTGTTCATCTCCTACAAACTGGCCTGGCCGATCCGGATGATGGAACGGTTCACCGAGAGGCTCCGCCGGGGAGAAATGCCCGGCAGCATACTGCTTAGGACCTCTGACGAAACGAAAAAGCTTGCGGACAACATCAACTATCTGGTCGCCGAACTTCAGGATAAGATCCGTCTGGCCAACGAAGAAAAAAGCAAACTGATGACGGCGCTGACCAGTATCAATGAAGGCGTCTTGATCCTGAACAACGCCGAGAGGATTGAATTTGTGAGCCCGTCGCTGGCCGGTCTTCTGGCCGGTCAATACGGCGATGTGGGCGGCAAGACGCTGATGGAAGCCTTTCGCAATCTGGAGCTGCAGCAAGCCTTTCGGCATTTCCGGCAGTCGCGCGAGACGGTTGCCGGAGAAATCACGCTGGGCGGCGCCGATCCGGTGATCCTGCGCGTCAGCATCTCCGAAATTCACGGCTACCCGGAAGAAGAAAAAAGCATGATCGTCTTCCATGACGTCACGCGGTTAAAGAAGCTCGAACGCATCCGTACGGATTTTGTCGCCAATGTCACCCATGAAATCCGCACGCCGCTGACGGCGATCATCGGTTACCTGGAGACCCTCCAGACCGGGGCGCTTGCGCATCCCGAAGACGCGCGGAGGTTTGTCGACATCATGCTCAAGCAGGCCCGGCGGCTCGACCGGCTGGTGGAAGATCTCCTGACGATATCGCAGATTGAACTGGGTGAAATGCGCTTTTGCTTTGAAGAGGTGGCGCTTCCGGACGTGGTCTCCGGCGTGGTCGGCCTGATGGAGGCCAAGGCGGCGGCCAAGGGCCTGCACATCGACAATCGCCTGCCGGAGAATCTGCCGTCGCTGCGGGGAGACCGCGACCGGCTGAGCCAGGTTTTCGTCAATGTGCTGGACAATGCCGTGAAGTTTACACCGGAGGGGGGACGGGTGACGATCGGCGCCGAAGCCAGGGCCGAAGGGGTGACGGTGACGATCGCCGACACCGGAGCCGGTATTCCCCGCGAGGACCTTTCGCGTCTGGGCGAACGCTTTTACCGCGTGGATAAAACACGGTCGCGCGAGCTGGGCGGGACGGGCCTGGGCCTTTCGATCGTCAAACATTTGCTGCTTGCGCACGGCGGCAAAATGGACATCGAGAGCCAGCCCGGGCGCGGCACAAAAGTTTCTTTATTTTTCCCGCTGCAGAACGTATAATTTTTTACCCTTGACCTCGCGGGCGATATCGGGTTGCCGCGCGAGAAGGGAATTTCACAACGGAGGTTCATCCATGGAAAGCCGGATTGCCAAAGCCATTCATCTTTCCTCTTCACCGGTTGCGCTGTCATGGTCGGATCAAAAGCCCGAAGGCGCGATGCAGTTTTCGGAAGGCAAGTGGGGCTGTGTCATGTGGCTGGCGGCGTCGGCCGCGAAAGGCAAAACCGCCGTGGCGGACCGGAAGACCTTCGGCTGCGTGGGCGGCGGCGTGGGGCTCGGATTCGGCAATCAGTATCTCCGTTTTCCCGGCGGTGAAGAGGGGTTCTGCCATTTTCTGTCTTCGGGAAACGCCGTTCGCCCCGGCGGCGCGGAGCTGGCGGAAAACATCAAGCCGTTCATGACCCGCGAGAGTCATGAAAATTTTCTCAACGGCGAGCGCTACATTCAAAATCCCGAGGGCGTCCGAAAATTTATCGATGCCCTGCCGATGACGGAAATCCCCGCTGCGTATGTTGTTTTCAGGCCTCTGGCGGAGGTGGAGATGAGCTGCGGGAAACCGCAGGCCGTCATCTTCTTTGTCAATCCTGATCAACTTTCCGCGCTGACGGTGCTTGCCAATTATGCGCGCGGCGACAACGAAAACGCGATCATCCCTTACGCCGCCGGCTGCCAGACGATCGGCATTTATCCTTACCGTGAAGCCGCGTCGGCCAGGCCCCGCGCCGTGGTCGGTCTCACGGATCTGTCCGCGCGCCTGTATGTACGCAAACAACTCGGCGATCCCCACCTGATGACTTTTACCGCGCCATTTGCGCTTTTTCTGGAAATGGAGCGAAACGTTCCGGGATCATTCCTGGAAAGGCATACCTGGCTGGCTTTGCTCGGGTGATGTTACCGGACGCCGAGCGCCCGGAGGATGAAATCTTCAAGAAGACTGTCGGTTTTTTTTCGGGAATACCTGCCGGCAAACGTCCATCCGCGCAGCGCCGGGCTGGCCAGCAGGCAAAACAGCATGCTGGACGCGAAGAAAGGGTCTTTTACCTGAAAGACGCCTTTTTTTACGCCCCGGCGAATGTAGTCCGCCGTTTTCCGAATCTGCATGAGCTCCTGTTTTTTGGCGCGTTCCAGGTATTTTTTCGGCAGAAGGTGGGATTCCCGGTACATCAGCATGATTTCATCGTGGAAGTCACGGATATTTTTGAGCGCGACCCGGACATTGGTTTGCATTTGCTCCAGAGGGTCCTCGATGGTCGCGATTTCCGGACCGTAGGACGACTCCTCAACGGTTTCGTGATAGGTGTCGAAGACCAGACAGAGGATGTCCTCTTTCTTGTTGATGTAATCGTAGAGATTGCCCATGGCCAGCCCCGTGGCTTTGGAGATTTCCCGGACGGTCGTCTGCGCGTAGCCTTTCCGAACAAACAACTTGGCCGCCTTTTTCGCGATCAGCAGCTGTTTGTCTTGCACGCGTTCGGAATTTTTGATCCGGCTGAAGACGGCCGGGGTCTTGATCTTTTCGGCATTTCCGACAGGCTGTTTCCTGCCGTTCTTCATCCGGTTTAGTTTCGTTACATTCACGATGATCCCTCAAAGACAGCGTCCCGTTCGAATCGTGTTTTGCTTAGCAGCTTATCGAAATAAAATAAAGATGAATTTTTTGTTGCACTCGGATGCGAGGCATGATAAGCATTACCCCGCTTTTACAAAAGCGAGCGCCCGCTCTTTTTATTCCGAACGGGCGCCGGGACGGCATTGATTATCGGAACGTGGAGGCTTTCGATGTTCGACTGAAAAAATGCGACGCGGGTATGAGGCCGTCCCTGTCTTTACCGTCGGAACGGCGATCTTCTGGCCGGCTCCCGGCGGCAAAACGTAAACCGACACAGCGGACCGGAAAACTCAAAAAACGGAGCAGATGATCTTCTTCATTTCCTCTGCCGGGGAAGGAAGCAGACCGCAAGTCTGTTTGGGTGCCCCAAGGATTCTTTGCCCGTCGTTGTTTTTTTTCATTAGCACATCTTGCCGGTAAATCGTAGAGGGCGATTCGGGCACAGATCATCACTCTCCCCTCACTTCCGCTTCATCGTCCGTAGTTTGGCAGCGATCGCCTGTTCTCTTGCCCAGGCATTTTTTCCCGACGGCACCAACCGTCCGCGTGAGGCTGCGGCCGGGTGTTTGAATTTAAAATCAGTGAAGGAGATGTCTATGGATCCAATGGTATCGATGTACATATCCCAGGGGATACACGGGATAGCGTACGGGATGATCTTGTTCTTGATTGCTTCGGGGTTGAACATCATCTTCGGGATGATGGGTATCCTAAACATGGCTCACACGGCGTTTTTCATGTTGGCGGCTTATTTTTGCTACGTCGTGGTTGGCATCACCGGGAACTTCTGGCTGGGGCTGCTGTTTGCGCCCCTGTTCACAGCGGTTCTCGGGGTGGTGATGGAGCGGGTGTTTCTGCGGAAGGCCGTAGGCCACATGGGCGAGTTGATCCTGACGATGGGGATTTCGTTTGTGATTGTGGCGGCGATCAAGAAAATTTGGGGAACGGAAAGCCTGCCCTTGCAGATGCCGGAAGTTTTGAGCGGGATGGTGAACATCGTGGGAGTGACGTATCCGGTTTACCGGTTGTTCGTGATCGGTCTGGCTTTGGTCATTCTGGTGTTCATGCTGCTTCTGCTGTACCGGACGCGGCTCGGAAAGATCGTCCGGGCGGCGGTGTCGGACCGGGATATGGTGAATGCGCTGGGGATCAACATCAATCTGGTGTTCATGTTTGTTTTCGGCGTGGGCACGTGGATGGCGGGGCTCGCGGGCGTCGCGATCGCGCCGATCCTGACGGTGTTTCCGGGCCTGGCGGACCAGGTGGGGATGGACGCGTTCATCGTCGTCGTGACAGGCGGTTTCGGGAGCCTCTTGGGAGCGTTTATCGTATCGATCATCTTCGGACTTTTAAGTTCCTACGGCGTCCAGTTTGTCTCGCAGTTTGCTCCCGTGCTGATGGTGGTGTTCATGGCGATCGTTCTGGCGTTTCGTCCTAACGGTTTATTCGGGGTGAAAGAATGATGAAGAACAAATTAAACGTGGTATGGTGGGTGATCGGACTCGTTTTTCTGGCGTTCTTTCCCAAGCTGTTCGGCATTTATTACACCAACGTCGTGGTGACGATGGCGATCTTTGCCGTTTACTCCCTTTCCGTGAACATGCTGTTGGGGTACACGGGGCTTCTGAGCTTCGGACAGGCCATGTTTTTCGGCTTCGGCGGATACGGGACGGCGCTGGCGTTGACGCACATTCCCGGCATCGGCGTGCTGCCGGCGATCGGTCTGGGCGTTCTGGCGGCGGTTGCGCTGGCCTTGATTTTGTCGCCGCTGGTCGTTCGGGTGAGCGGGACGGCGTTTGCCATGCTGCACCTGGCGTTCGGCCAGTTGATGTACGTTCTGGCGTTGAAACTCTACAACATCACGGGCGGCGAAGACGGCATCGCCAACTTTCCGGTTCCGGGGCTGTTCACGGAGAGCCTGAAGAGCTCGCCGGAGCATTTTTACTATCTGGCCATGGTGATCCTGGGCATCAGCACCTGGCTCATGTGGTACATGACCAAGACGCCGTTCGGACAGATCCAGGTGGGCATCCGGGACAACGCGAAGCGCATTGATTACCTGGGGTACCGGGTTCCGCAGTCGAAAGCCGTGATTTACGTCTTGTCGGCGTTGTTTGCGGGCGTGGCCGGCTCGGTTTACGGCTTGTTTCACAACCTGGTGTCGGCGGACGGATCGCTGGGTATCGGAATGTCCTTTACGCCGATTATCTCGGTCATGATCGGAGGCGTGGGGAGCTTTTTCGGTCCGATCCTGGGCGTCGCCATTTTCCAGCTGGTCGATGAGTTGATCCTGCGTTACACGGAGAGCACGGAACTGGTGATGGGCGTGATCCTGATCGTTGTGGTCATGTTCATGCCGACGGGCTTCATGGGCCTGTTCAGAACGCTGCGGCAGAAGATTTCGACCCGGCGGACCCCGGAAGCAAAGAAGGAGAAGGCGTGATGAATATACTGGAGACCAAAGACTTAAAGCACAGTTTCGGCCCCCTGGCCGTCTTGTTCGGGGTTGATCTGCAAATTGAAGAAGGAGAAAGGCACGCCGTGATCGGCCCCAACGGGGCGGGCAAGACCACGCTGTTCAACACCATCACGGGGACCTACCATCCCACGAGCGGCAGGGTGTTCTTCAAGGGGAAGGACATCACGGGCTACAAGCCGTACAAGCTGGCGCGGATCGGCATCGGGCGGTCGTTCCAGATCACCAGCACCTTTACGAACCTGACGGCGTTTCAGAACATCCGTCTGGCGATCCTGTCCAAGGACGGCGTGCGGTTCAATCTGCTGCGCCCAGTGGAAAAGATGAAAAAGATCACGGAGGAGACCGACGAGATGCTCAAGCGGATCAATCTGTATGACGACCGCAACACGCCGGCCGCCTCCCTGTCCTACGGGAAATCGCGGGCGCTGGAGATCAGCATGGCGCTTGCGACCAATCCGGAGCTGGTGCTGCTTGACGAGTTTGCGGCGGGGATGTCCAAGGAAGAGACGGCCGACGCGGTGGCGCTGATCCGGAAGCTTACGGAAGGCAAGACCGTGGTGATCATCGAACACGACATGGACGTGGTATTTTCGCTGGCGGACCGGATCACCGTTTTGCATTACGGGAAGATTCTGGCGACAGGGAAACCGGAAGAGATCCGCAATAATCAGGCGGTTAAGGACGCCTATCTCGGCGACTTGGAGGTATAGAGCATATGTTACTTGAAGTAAAGGATCTAAACACCCACTACGGGCCGAGCCATGTGCTGCAGGGCGTCAATCTGGAGATCGGCGAAGGGGAACTCGTGGCGCTTTTGGGGCGCAACGGCATGGGCAAAAGCACGACGCTCAAAAGCATCATGGGGCTGGTGAAGCCCACCTCCGGATCGATTCTGTTTGAGGGCCGGGAAATGGCGGGCCTGCCTCCGTACAAGGTGGCCAGAGCCGGGATCGGCTACGTTCCCGAGGAAAGAAGAATTTTCCCCGAACTCAGCGTTCTGGACAACCTGCTTCTGGGCCTGAAGGACGGGAAGAAGGGCGATTCGTCCGATCCGAACGTATGGACGGCGGAGCGGATTTTCCATCATTTTCCGAAGCTGGCGGAACGGACGCACCAGGCGGGGGGGAGGCTATCGGGCGGCGAGCAGCAGATGCTGTCGATCGGGCGGTCGCTGATGGGCAATCCGAAGCTCTTGCTGGTGGACGAACCCTCCGAGGGGCTTTCTCCGATCATGGTTCAGGAAGTGCGCAACGTTCTGGAGGAGATCAACAAGGCGGGCGTTTCGGTGCTGCTGGTTGAGCACAACCTGAAAGTCGCTTTGTCGCTCGCCAACCGCGTTTACCTGATGTCGAAAGCCTGCATCGGCTGCCAGGCCAGCGCCCAGGAAGTGAGAACCAACCACGAACTGCGCGCAAAATACCTGGAAGCGTAAGACGACGCGTCATTTATCATAGGAGGCACGCATGGCGGCTGAAAACAGCAAGGTGATGAGCGTTCGCGACGCCATATCAAAATTTGTATACGACGGCGCTGAGTTGGTGATCGGAAACTACACGGTCGGCAGTTGCGCCGAACTTGTCTATGAAGTTGTCCGCCAGGGACGCAAGGGACTGACGATCTATTCACAGTCCGGTATTTTTGATGTGGAAGTGCTGGTCGGCGCCGGCTGCGTGGCGAGACTGGTCAGCACCTACGTGCTTCGGGCCGGCGGCAAAAAAGGCGGTTCGGCCGTGGAACGGGCCATGAATGCGGGCACCCTGGAAGTCGAGGATTACACGAATTTTCAGTACAACGCGAGGCTGGTGGCGGGCATGCACGGATTTTCCTATATGCAGGTGCTCGAAGGCGCGATCGCCACGGACCTTTTCCGCAAGCGCAGTTTTTTGGGAGAAAATAAATATCGCATCATCAAATGCCCCTATACCGGAAAGGATCAGCTGACGGTGCCGGCGGCCAATCCCGATGTGTGCATCGTTCATGTGCAGCGGGCGGACAAGTTCGGCAACGCCCAATATTGGGGCGCCCTGGGCAGCGTCGCCGCGGCGGCGCTGGCGAGCAAGCGGATTGTCGTTTCCTGCGAGGAAATCGTCGAGCACGACGTCATTCAGTCCAGTCCGCACCTGACGATCATTCCCGCCTATCGGGTGGACGCGGTGTGCGAAGTGCCCTGGGGCGCCAACCCCACGGAAGTTCTGGGATACTACAACATCGACCAGTTTATGTACGGTTTGTTCCTGATGATGGATGGAACAGCCGACGGATTGAAGGCCTGGATGGACGAATGGGTCTACGGCTGCGAAAACCGCGCCGCCTACATCGATCATTACGTCCAGAAATTCGGCAGCAAGAATCTCGACGGCATCCGCTGCAAGCCCTACTATTCGGCGCCGGCCAATTACGGATCGGCCTTCACCTCGCGCTGGGACAAGGACGGACGGGAGCGGGCCATCGGCATGACGCTGGCTGAGTTCGAGCAGACCTTAAAGGAAAGGGGGAAGCTCTATGAGTAAACCATACACGCTGCAGGAGCTGCTGGTGATCGCCGTCGCCAAGGAAATTCACGACCACGAAAACGTGATTCTGGGCGTAGGGCTGCCGACGACGGCCGGCGCGCTGGCCAAGGCCCTCTATGCTCCCCATGCGACGCTCATGATGGAATCCGGCATTATTGATTTCGAACCGCTGCTGCCGCTCAACCATATCGCCGACGCCCATTCCTGCCGGGGGTTTTCCTATTCCACCGATCTGTTTTCCGCGTTTACGATGACGTACCGCGGCTTTGTCGACGTCTGTTTCCTGGGCGTGGGACAGGTCGACAAATACGGCAATCTCAATACCACCTGCATCGGCGACTATTACAAGCCGACCATGCGCCTGCCGGGGTCCGGCGGCGCCGCCGATTTTATTTCCTACGCCAAACGCACGGTGCTTACCATGCTGGGCGGCAATTTCGTGGAGAAGCTCGACTACTTCACCTCGCCCGGTTATCTCGACGGCGGCAACAGCCGCGACGAATCGGGGCTCTTCCCCAAGGGATCCGGCCCGACGATGCTCCTTTCGACGAAGGGAGTTTTTCGGTTTGACCCGGTGACCAAAGAAATCTACTTGGCCCAGATTCATCCCCGGGTGAAGATCGAGGACGTGAAGAAGGATGTTCCCTGGGAATTGAAAATCGCTCCGGATCTGTCGGAAACGCCTCACCCCACGGATGAGGAAATCGACTTCATCCGGCGTTTTGCTCCGGCCATGTCGGCCGGACGGGAACTGGCGATGGAACTGATGATCGCCAACTTGATGAAGCAGAGCAAGGGGTGATTCGTTGGTTGAGAGTCGCCGTTTTTTAGAAGCGTCAAAGGGAACAGTGTGGTGTCGAGGGACATCGCCTCCGTCGGTCTGTTCCATAGGGTGAGAAACTTTAGATCAGGAAAGGTGGAAGAAAAAATGAGAAGGTCAGGAAAAGTTATTTTCATGGTTTTGATGAGTCTTCTGCTGATCGGCGCCGGGACGATTGCCCTGGCGGCCAAGGACCAGAAGACATCGAAAGCCAAAACCGCCAAGGCGCAGAATGCTCCCGCAGTGAAAGCGGCGTTTGACGCGAGTAAAATGGGCAACATGAAAGGCTGGGATCCGGCCAACTGGGTCAATCCCGAAGGCGATACGATCCGGATTGCGGTCGTCTGGCCCCACTCGGGCCCGGGCGCGTTAAACGGCCAGATGGGCTGGCTGTGCGCCACGTTTGTCGCCTACGACATCAACGCGCGCGGCGGCATTCTGGTCGACGGCAAGAAGAAAAAAATCGCTCTTTTCAAGGCTGACAGCCAGTCCAGACCGGACGCTGCGAAGAAGATGCTGGAGCGGATGATTCTCCAGGAAAAAGTACATTTCCTGGTCGGGACATCAGGCAGCAACATCCAGAAGATTTCCAACGAAATGGCGGGCAGGTACAAAATCATCAGCCTCAACGTTGCCGCTCTGGCCGATGATCTGCAGGACGCGACCAATTTCAACCGGTACTCTTTTATGACATCCGATACAACGGATTCGGTCGGCCGCGGCGTCGCGTATTTTTACGGCCAGGTCCGCAAGAAAGAAAAGAAATTTTACATTCTGTGTCAGGACTATTCCTTCGGGCGCGGTCTGGCTGACGGATTCAAGAAAGGTCTCAAAGAATACTATCCGGAGGCCGAGATCGTCGGCGAAGATTATCACAAACTTTTCCTCACGGATTTTGCCCCCTACCTGACAAAGATCAAGGCTTCCGGCGCCGAGGTGGTCTACACCGGCGACTGGACGCCGGATGCGGCCAACCTGCTCAAACAATCGCGGCATATGGGAATCATGATTCCGTTTGCGAATATCTTCATGGATGAACCGGGTATGCTTGCCGAAGTCGGTATTGAAGGCACAAAAGGCCTGATGAACATCAAGCACTTCGATACGGCCGGTCCGGCCTTCAATGATCCGGGCATGAGGAAGTACTACACGGCCTGGAACACGGAATGGAAAAAATTCAAGACGGCGCCGTTCAACAGCGTCACGTTCACCTGGCCGTGGGGAACCTTCGGCTTCTGGACACAGCAGATGTACTGGTTTTTAAGCGTTGTAGAACGGGCCGGAACCACCGATGCGGAAAAAATCATTCCCGTTTTTGAAGGCGACACCTACCGGTTCGTGTCCGGCCGTGTTGTTAAAATGCGGGCCTGCGACCACAAGGCGATTCAGGGATTCCGGATGTGCGAATACGTTCCGCCGGAGCAGCAGAAGGTTTCGATGAATATGCCTCCTTATTACTGGATGAAGGACAACTCCGGCTGCGGCCCCTCCTGGGAAATTCCGGCGGACAAGGTTCTGCCGCTCATGGATGAAAAACTGGATCGCTGCAAGGGGAAAAGCCCCGCTGAATAATCCACACCATTCACACTGATTCGGCTGCCGGAAGGCTGGGCAGCGTGGCCCGTTCCCACAAGGAACGGGCCTTTTTTTGGTGCGCCCGGCAGGGCCCTGCATTCCGCGCTGGTGATTTTTCCGAAAAAAGCGTAAATTACCCATCCGTGTGACGACCGGATCGCGTGGCGTCAACAGAAAAAAATGAATTTCGACCGGAAAGGAGAGTTCCATGAATTATCTGCTGCAGCCGAAAAAGTATCAAACCCTGATGGCGGACGCGGGCTCGCGGGCCATTATGGACAAAACCATCGCCTTCTTCGAGAAGATGGGCAAAAAACGCATTACGGAAGATTTCAACAAGAAAGTCTGGTACCGGGAGTTTGTTGATTTCATCGGCCGGAAACAGATTTTCGCCAAGCTGCTCACGCCCAGCGCGTATGGCGGCGGGGATCCGGACTGCCGCTGGGACACGGCCCGCAACAGTGAATACAGCGAACTGCTCGCTTTTTACGGTCTGGGCTACTGGTATTGCTTTCAGGTCACCATTCTGGGGCTGGGACCCATCTGGATGAGCCCCAACGAAAACGCCAAAAAGAAGGCCGCCGAACTTTTGAAAAAAGGGGCGATTTTCGCTTTCGGCCTTTCCGAACGGACGCACGGCGCGGATATCTATTCCACCGAAACCACGCTGACGCCCAAAGGCGACGGCGCCTGGGTGGCCAACGGCGAAAAATATTATATCGGCAACGGCAACGAGGCGGAAATGGTCTCCACCCTGGGCAAGATCAAGGACGGCTCGGACGACTACACCTTCTTTGTCACCAATTTCCACCACAAGGCCTATGAACTGAAGAAGAACGTCGTTTCCCATCAGCAGTACGTCTCCAATTTCGCGCTGCACGACTACCCGATTACCGGGGACGATATCCTTTCCCGCGGGTCGCACGCCTGGGATTCGGCGCTCAATACCGTGAACATCGGGAAGTTCAACATCGGCCCGGCGTCCATCGGTGTGGCCGAGCATTGCTTTTACGAAGCGATTACGCACGCGGCCAACCGCATCCTTTACGGCATTCCGGTGACCCACATGCCGCACGTGCAGAAAAATTTCATGGATGCCTGGCTGCGCCTGGTGGGAATGAAGCTCTACCAGCGCCGCGCCACCGATTATTTCCGCAACGCCGACGCCCGGGATCGCCGCTATCTGCTGTACAACCCCACCAGCAAAATGAAGGTCACCCTCCAGGCGGAGGATGTCATCAACCTGCTGTGGGATGTCATCGCCGCCAAAGGCTTTGAGAAGGACACCTATTTCTCCATCGGCGCTTCCGACATCCGGGGGCCGTCCAAGCTGGAGGGCACCGTCCACGTCAACGTTCAGTTGATTCGGAAGTTTATGAAGAATTATTTCTTCAATCCGGCCTCCTATCCGCCGGTGGCCCCGGATTTCTCGCCGAAGGACGACCTGTTCCTGTTCAACCAGGGACCCACGAAGGGCCTGGGATCCGTTCAGTTCCATGACTATCGGCCGGTTTTTGCAGCCAACCGGCAGTTGCCGAACGTCGCGGTTTTCATGAAACAGATCGAGCTCTTCAAGGCGCTTTTGGAGAAGGCGGGCCCGGATGCCTCCCAGGATATGGATCCGTCTTTCTCGCTGCCGCTGGGCGAGATGTTTTCCATCGTGGTGTACGGGCAGCTGATTCTGGAGCAGGCGAAATTCGACAACGTCGATCCGGATATTCTAAACCAGATCTTTGATTTCATGGTGCGCGATTTCGCGCGCTTTGCGCTTGCGATTTACGGAATGCACAACGCCACGGACGAGCAGCGCGCCTACTGCCGGGACATTATGCTGATTAAGGCCGAAGGTGATGAGGCTCAGTATCAGCGCGTCTGGAAAACGTACGTTCATGCCTTGAAGGGCGAATACGAGATGAACGAATAAGAGGGATTTCAACGCTCTCAGTCAAGCAACGGGGCGATCAAGCCCCGCCATCCGCCGGACGGGGCCGCTTGCGAAGGCAGGCGGCCCCGTTTTTACAGAAACATCTTTTCTCCGCCGCCTTAGCCTTCGGCGGCGGACACAGAAAACTCCTGCTAGCGGAAAAACGGCCTTTTGGCCGCTTGACAGCCCGCTTGAAAAAAAATTTGCCGGCGTTTAATGTTTCAACCGTTCGATCAGCTCCGCCATGAAGACTTCCCGGTCCTTGAGCTCCTTGCGGAACTCCTTGCGGTCGGTGTTGGCGATTTCCTGCCGGAGGTCCGGCAAATATCTTTCGAGGATCATCAACAGTTCGCCTTCCTCCTGCTGCGTCAGATGAAGTCTGTCCATACCCGATCTCCTTTCTTGTCTTTGTTGCCGTTTTGAACGCTTTGTAAGAAACATTGCTACGCACACCGTGGCATCCGCCCGCCAACCGGGTTTTGCGACCGGCGTCGAAGGCGCGGGGAAACTCCGAGCGCGAAAAAAAACGGGCGGCGGTTTGAGACGAACAGACGGGAACTCCACACGGGAAGAAAAGAAACAGGCGCGTTACCAGAAACGGGACACGGATGCAAAAACCCGATCATTTTTTTTTCAGGACGGATGGGAAACTTTTCTTGACCTCCTCTGCCCTGCGCATGCAAAAAACAAACGACCGTTAAAGCGTGATGCGTCGTAATCAACCGTCTTTTTCATATTTTCATCATTCCGGCTGCGCTTGTCAAGATGGGAAAAAAATCTGCCTTCCCGTCCGGTTTTGTCCAAAATGAGAGATTGCAATTCTTCCGGAATGCATTATGCTGCAACCGGAATTTTTTTTGGAGCCGCAATGGACATGCAATCGATTATTTCCACTCTGGTGCCTCTGATCAACAGCGCCGCGGTGATTGTCGTCATCGCGTATTTTTTAACGCGCAGTCCGCTTTTCAACCGCGTTCTGGAGCGCAACATGACGTGGCGGGACCGGATTCCCCTGATCCTGATTTTCGGGTTGTTTTCCATCTACGGCACGCTCGCGGGGTTTCCGATTCTCGGCGGGATCGCGAGTATCCGGGATCTGGGTCCGACCGTCGCCGGTCTGCTGGCCGGACCCGCGGTGGGGCTGGGCGCGGGACTGATCGGCGGCGCGCACCGCTATCTGCAGGGCGGTTTTACGGCGGCGGCCTGCGGAATCGCCCCGGTGGCGGCAGGGCTTGCCGGAGGTCTCCTGTATCTTCTCAAGCGGAAGCAGTTTCTGGGAATCGGCAAGGCCGTCCTGCTGATGATCGGTGTCGAGCTGTTTCATATGGTCCTGGCGCTTGCCTTGAGCCGCCCCTGGGAGCAGGCGGTGGCGCTGGTGGAAAGCACGATCCTCCCCATGGTCGCCGCGAACGCCCTCGGCATCGGCGTTTACGGCATCATCATGACGAACCTGCTCAAGGAGCGCGCTCTGGAAAAAGCGAAGCTGATGATGGAAGGCGAGCTCGGCGCGGCCCGGGAGATTCAGATGAGCCTGGTTCCGAAGACCTTTCCGCCCGCTCCCGCCAGGGACGAATTTTCCCTGTACGCAACGCTGGAGCCGGCGCGGGTCGTGGGAGGAGACCTGTACGATTTTTATTTTGCCGGGGGCAACCGCTTTTTTTTCATGATCGGCGACGTCTCGGGGAAGGGCATTCCCGCCGCGCTGTTCATGGCGGTGACGCGGACGGTGATGAAAACCAGAATGCAGCCGGTGGACAGGGGACTGGGCCGGATCATCTCCGATGTCAACCGGACGCTTTGCGAGGGCAACGACGCCTCGATGTTCGTGACGGCTTTCTGCGGCCTGCTGGACATTACAACCGGCGAGGTGACGTATGTCAATGCCGGCCATAATCCGCCGGCGCTGGTGAAAGCCGACGGCGCGGTTGCCCTGCTCTCCGTGACGGCGCATGTGCCGCTGGGCATCGTGGAAGGCATGGCGTACGGGGAAGGCACGCTGCATCTGGACAGCGGTGACACGCTCGTGCTTTACACCGACGGCGTGACCGAGGCCACGAACAGGGAAAAAGCCTTCTTTACCGAAAAACGCTTTCTGGAGGTTCTGGAAGGAGCCCAGCGGTTGTCGGCTCAGGGAATCGTGGAAAAAACCATTGCGGCCGTTCACGCGTTTGCCGCGGGCGCCAGCCCGGCCGACGATATCACCCTTTTGACCCTGAGAATGGAAAAACATGCCGGGCGGCCGTAGCCGGAGATTCCGGTAAAAGAGAAAGCTTTCCGGTTCCGGTTACTGGACAGGCCGGACATCCACAATGAAGTATTCCGTTTCACCGAAGCAACTGGTGGGAACGCCCTTGTGATGCTCGTAAAGGATGGCGACGCGCCGTCCCGCAAACTGGTTGATGCGCCTGGCCACTTCATCGTCCCGGATGCTGAAGAGAAACTTCTCGGGAATGGCGCCGGGCATGGTCACCATGGCCATCTCGCCTTCCCAGGTCTTGCAGAACCACCCGGTTTTCGAAAGCTTTTGAACATAGCCGACGCGTTCGCCTTCGGAAAAACTCCAGTTGAGGGTGATCCAGACATACAGCGCGGCGACGGCCGCCACACCAAGCAGGACGCCCGCCGTCCACAGCAACCGGCGGCCGCTTGTTTTTCCTCCATGTGCAATTGTCATCCTTGCCATCTCCAGGTTTTTTTAACGGACAGGCCCCGGCCCGCTGAAACGCCCGGCCGCGCACGCCGACCGGTTTATCCCGCAGGGCAAGCCGGATCTTGGGCCGGTCATTTTTTTGTTTTCTTCGTTGCGGCGGATTTCCGCGCGCGTTTGGGCGTCGCCGGTTTTCCCGCTGCGAAAATGGCGGCGATGTGCCGGTTTTCCTCTTCGCCGACCGGTTCCTTTCCGGTCGTGATCTGCGCCGACTGATTCTCCGCCGACCAGTTGAACATCACGGGCTTTTCGTTGCGCAGCATATCCGTGACGGACGACAGGTCCGACCGGTGAAAGCTGAGAAAGACCGTTCCGTTCAACCCCTGGCGGGGACCGGGGAGCGCCCCGGTTCGTTCTACAAATGCCGCCATGCACAACAGCGTGTTTTGCGCGTTAAACAGATAAAGAAAAGCGGCGTTTTCACCGTTCATGGTCCGAAACTCGTACTGGTAACTCGTTACTTCCGCGCTGACGTTCGGCATAAGCGAATCTCCTTTCCCGCAAAGTGACAAGGATTTCATCATGATTCGCTGCAATATTCAATAGAATTTTAGTCCCGGCGCCGCCGGCCCGGGTCGGCATAAAGTCATTGCCTGTCCGCCTAAGGTATGGTACCTTTCCGAAAACTTTTTCAAGTATCCCGGATGGCAGGGGGCTCTTCATGAAGATACAGGTGTTGGGTTGCCACGGTTCACAACTGCTTCATCACCATACGACCAGTTTCCTGCTCGATAAAAACATTCTGATCGATGCCGGAACGGTGACTCCCGTGCTGACCCTGCCCCAGCAGATGCGCATCGACTATATTTTTGTGACGCACGCCCATCTCGATCATGTGCGCGACATCATGTTCCTCGCGGACAACCTCTACTACGCCAAGCGGAAAAGACCGCTGGTCGTCCTGAGCAGCCGCGGGATTCTCGACAGCATCCACCGCCATCTGCTGAATAACGTGATCTGGCCGGATTTTACCCGGATACCCGATCGGCGCACGCCGCTCATCCGGTTTGAAGCGTTGCCGCCCGGCCGGAAAAAGGTGGTGGGGAACTGGCAGGTGCGGACCCTGAGAGTCCACCATACCGTGGAAACCCTGGGTTTTTTGATGGAATCGAAAGGCAAGGCGGTCCTTTTTCTGGGGGACACGGGGCCGACCGAGGAGGTCTGGAAAGCCGCCGGACGCGTTTCCGGATTGAAGGCGGTCTTCGTCGAAACCTCTTTACCCGGCGCGATGCAGCCCATCGCGGACAAAACCGGCCATCTCACGCCGGCCACGCTTGCCGCCGAACTCCGGAAGCTTGAAAACGCAAATGCGAATGTTTACCTTTACCACATGAAGCCGCAGTACGCCCGGGCGATCCGCCGCGAGATCGGCGCTCTCGCGGACGAAAAAATCTCCATCATTGAAGACGGTCAGGTCATCCACATTTAATTTTGCCGGCAATGTCATGAAACCCTTTCATCCCGCAGCCTACCTTTCCGGCCTCGACATCGACGTGATGCGCTTCGGTCTGGAGGCGATCACGGCGCTTTTGGCCCGGGCCGGCCGGCCGCAAAACGATTTTCCCGCCGTTCTGATCGGCGGAACCAACGGCAAAGGCTCAACCGCCGTCATGCTGACGGCGATGCTGCAACAGGCGGGCATGCGGGTCGGCCTTTACACGTCGCCGCATCTGGTGGACGTGCGCGAGAGAATCGTCGTTGACGGCGACATGATCCCGCGCTGCGATCTGGCGAAACTGCTCGCCGAGATCCGGGATCTGGCGAGCGAGCCGATCACCTATTTCGAATGCCTGACGGCCGCGGCCTTTCTTTATTTTTCCCGCCGCCGGGTGGATCTGGCCGTTCTGGAAGTGGGCCTCGGCGGGCGGCTCGACGCCACCAACGTCTGCCGGCCGCTGGTTTCCGTAATCACGAACATCGCCCTGGAGCATACGGCCTGGTTGGGGAAGACACTGGCGGACATCGCACGCGAGAAAGCCGGCATCATCAAACAGGGCGGCGTCTGCCTCACCGCGGCGAACCGGCCGCAAGTTCTGAACGTTTTTGAAAAGACCTGCCGCGAGCGTCAGGCGGCGCTTTTTCGCCTTGGCGTGGATTTCAAAATCCGGCGGCGTCCGGACGGCGCCGTTTCCTATGCCGGCAGGCGGCGCAAAATCGGTCCGCTGACCGTTCCCCTGCGCGGCCGACATCAGGCGCAAAACCTGGCCCTGGCGCTGGCGGCAGCCGAGGTTCTGGAAGAAAAAGGCTATCACATCGGAGACGCGGCCATTGCCCGCGGATTGGCCGGGACCCGCTGGGCGGCGCGCATGGAAACGCTTTTGTCCCGCCCGCTTTTTCTGCTCGACGGGGCGCATAATCCGGCCGGCATCGCCACGCTGTGCCGGACGCTGGGCGAGGATTTCCCCGGCCGCCGGCTGATTTTGGTTTTCAGCGCCCTGGCCGATAAGAACTATCGAGGCATGCTCGACCGGATCGGTCCGCCGGCTCTCCGGATTTATCTGCCGCCGCTCGCCACAGGCCGCGCCGTGGCGCCCGGCGCGCTCGCGGCTTATGCCCGTGCCAGAGGGTATCCGGTTTGTGAAACGGCAAGCGTGGCGGAAGCCGTAAAAAAGGCGATGGCCGGGGCCGGGAAGAACGATGTGATCTGCGCCTGCGGTTCGCTTTATCTGGCCGGGGAAATAAAACAAACATTTCAACACAGGGCCGGTTGTGGTAAGAAACCTGCCGTCGGAAAAAAGGCAAGGCGCTGAAATAGAAAAATTCGATTGCGGCAGGTTTTGATGATTTCATTTTTGAAAGCAAATCCGGCCGGCCGTCCGCGGCGCGGGCCGGAACGGACCGGACCGGGGAAGCGGGCGCGGTCCGTGCTTTGGGGATGCCTCCTGGGCGTCTGGCTGTGCGCTCTGCCCGCATGGGCGGCGCCGGATGTCGGAAGGCCTCCCTCTGCAAAGGTCGCGGCGGATTCCGCAACGGCTGCGACGCGGCAGACCCCAGGGGATATTTCCGAGGGCAAAGAAACGACGGATTACAGCAAACCTGCCGCAGGAAGCGAACCGTTTGGCGCCGTGGTGCAGGGCGACGCGCCGGTCCGGATCGAGGCGGACAATCTGTCCTACGACGCCGGAAGCGACGTGTATGCGGGAGAAGGCAATGTCGTCATCACTTACGGCGCGGGTGTCCTGAGAGCCGCCAGCGTGGAATACGACCGGAAGAATCAGTTGGCGACCGCCCGGGGCGGGGCCTTTCTCAAAATGGGGGAGGATTCGCTCGAAGGGGAAATCATCACGGTGAACGTCGCGGACAAGACCGGGGTGGCCTACAACTCGAAAGCCTTTTACGCGCGCAACCATTTTTACATTCGGGGCGACAAAATCGAGAAGACCGGCGAGAACAGCTACCGGATTGTGAAGCCCCTGGCAACCACCTGCGACGGAGACAATCCTGACTGGCAGGTTGCCGGCTCTGAGATGAAAGTGACCCTCGAAGGGTACGGGTGGGTGACGAACGCCCGGCTTTTGACCAAGGGGGTGCCGGTTATCTATACCCCCCTGGTGGCCTTTCCGGCAAAAACGTCGCGCCAGACGGGATTCCTTCTGCCTTATCTGGCTTATTCGCGCAACAAGGACGGTCTGGACATTGAGATCCCCTTCTACTGGGCGATCACCTCCGGGATGGATGCGACCTTTTATTCGCGCTATATGGAAAAGCGGGGCTTCAAGGAAGGCGTGGAATTCCGGTATTTCGCCGGCAGCCGGTCCTACGGCACGATTTACGGCGACTACATGGAAGACAACAAGCATGTCACAGAAACGCTCGGCCAGACGATCAGCCGCGACTGGCAGGAAATGCACCGGCGCTGGTCTTTTCTGGTCAACCACGAGACGAAATTTGATTCCCAGTTCTACGTCCGGACGGACATCCGCCGTGTTTCCGACGCCTGGTATTTTCGCGATTTCAACGCCCACAATTACTATCTGACGAATTGGGCCGCCACGGAAGAGGATCCGTTTAAAAAAATATCCTTCCAGGGGAATGAATATCTGCGGTCCCTCGAATCCTCCGCGCGCGCCTTCAAGGGATGGAACAATTACAACCTGATGGCGCGGTTCAGCGCGACGGACGATTTTGCGTCCGCGAACAACCGCACCTTGCAGAAGTATCCGGAGATCATTTTTACCGGCATTCGGCAGCCGCTTTGGGCCACGCCGCTGTACGTCGAATTTTCCGGCCAGTACGACTACTTTTACCGCGAAGACGGCGCCCGGGGACATTTTGCCGAAGTTGCGCCGACGGTGAGCCTCCCGCTTTCTCTCTCCCGTTATGTCCGCGTGACGCCGCAGCTGACGGTGCGGGAAATCTACTGGAGCCGGGACGACCGCGATGCCGATGCGGCCAACCGCAGCAGCGACCGGTTCGTTTACAATATCGGCGTTGCGGCCTCAAGCCGTCTGTCGCGCATTTTTGATGTCCGCATCCTCAACTGGGACAAGGTCCGGCATGAAATCCGGCCGGAAATCGCTTATTCCTATATGCCCGGCATCCGCTATGACAATATTCCCGGCCTTCGGCAGGACGATCTGCCCGATTATCTGCCCAAGGTGCGCACGTTTCTCGACGCTTTCTCCACCTTCAACGCCGTGGATAACCGGGCGATCGGGGAACAAAACGCCTTCGCCTGGTCGCTCACCAACACGCTCACCGCCCGCGCGCAGGACAAAGCTCGGGGAACGAGCTACCAGGAACTGCTTCGTTTCAAGCTTTACCAGGTGTATGATATCTACGAGGCGAAAAAAGACATGGCCGGCGTCGCGGCCGGAAGACGCCCCCTGTCGGATCTGGGCATCGAGTTCGATCTCAATCCGCATCCCTATGTTTCTTTTGCGGCCCGCAACACCTACAGCGTGTACAGCGGGTGGAGGGAACTGAATTTTGACATCAACCTGAGTGATTGGCGCGGCGACCGGCTTTCCGTCGGCTACCGCTATACGCTTGATTCCATTGAGGCCATTAATCTGGATCTGAGAGCGGTTCTCACGGAACGGTTGAGCGGCCGTCTGGCCATCCGTTTGGATCAGTTCAACAATCAGACGGTGGAAAACACGATCGGGCTGCTCTACACCGAACAATGCTGGGGGGTTGGCGTCGATTACACCCGAACCCACGATGACGAACGGATCATGTTGAAGATATCGCTCACCGGCCTGGGGTCCCTGGGGATTTAGCACCCGGGCGCCCGTGCGCGAGGCGCGGTGCTGCGACGGGGGACGGATCACCGGCGGCTTGAATATTTTCCTTGACAAAACGGCGGGAATTACATAGCTTGCACCTTTAAATTTTTGAGATTGGGCGGTTTGAATATGAAAACATTTTCAGCGAAGGCAAGTGAAATCAAACAAGACTGGTATGTGGTCGATGCGACCGGCAAAGTGTTGGGACGACTGGCCAGTGAAATCGCCCTGCGCCTTCGGGGCAAGCACAAGGCGGTTTACACGCCGCACGTGGATTGCGGCGATTTCATCGTCGTGGTCAACGCCGAAAAGATCACGCTCACCGGAAAAAAGCTCACCGACAAGATTTATTACGCCTATTCCGGTTATCCGGGCGGTCTTCGGGAAACGTCCGCCGGAAAGATGCTCGCAGAAAAACCCGAACGGTTAATCAAGACGGCGGTCGCCGGCATGCTGCCGAAAAATAATCTCGGCCGGAAAATGCTCAAGAAACTGAAAGTTTACAGCGGCAACGCGCATCCGCACGAGGCTCAGTGTCCGCAGACGCTGACGGTCTAAATCATCAAGGATTATTTGGGAGAAATCATGACAGAACAACGTTTTTATGCAACCGGTAAAAGAAAAAGCGCCATTGCCCGCGTTTACATGAAATCCGGCAGCGGCAACATCATCGTGAATAAAAGAAACTACGAAGAGTATTTTACGCGTCCCAGTCTGAAGATGATCATCCGCCAGCCGCTGGAAATTACCGGGAAGAAAGACCAGTTCGACCTGTATGTCAACGTGGTGGGCGGCGGCGTCGCCGGACAGGCGGGCGCGGTCAAACACGGCATTTCCAAGGTGCTTCTGGCGTATGATGCGGAGTTGCGGCCCATCCTGAAAAAGGCGGGATTCCTGACGCGCGACGCCCGGGTCAAGGAAAGAAAGAAATACGGACAGCCGGGAGCCCGCAAGAGATTCCAATTCTCCAAACGTTAATTTTCCAGGGGGGCTTACCGGCTCCCCTTTTTTTTGGAGCTTTTACTTATGTCCATCAAAGCAGCCATTTTCGGCGCCAGCGGCTACACCGGCCAGGAACTCATCCGGATTTTATCTGCTCATCCACAGGTGGAGCTTGTGGCCGCCACCTCCCGGCGCTATGCCGGCGCGCCGGCGGCGGAGATTTTCCCGTCGCTGCAGGGCCGGACGTCGCTTACCTATGTCAACGCCACCCCTGAAGAAATCGCTTCCGGATGCGACGTGGTTTTTCTGGCTCTGCCGCACGGCGTGTCCATGGAGATCGCGCCCGTTTTTGTGCAGGCGGGTAAGAAAGTGGTCGATCTTTCCGCCGACTACCGCCTGCGGGATCTGGCCACCTATGAAAAGTGGTACGCGAAGCACACGAGCGCCGATCTCATCGGCCGGGCGGTTTACGGTATCCCCGAACTGTACAGAAATGATATCAAAAACGCCCGGCTTATCGCCAATCCGGGATGCTACCCGACCAGCATCATCCTGGGACTGGCGCCCGCCTTGAAAAACAACCTGCTGGAGGTTTCCACGATCATCGCCGATTCGGCCTCCGGCGTGAGCGGCGCGGGGCGCGATCCCGTCGTCGGTTCGCTCTTCTGCGAGGTGGACGGCGGATTCAAGGCCTACAAGGTCGGCAAGCACCGCCACACGCCGGAGATCGAACAGGAGCTCAACCGGCTGGCCGGAGAACCGTTCGCCATTTCTTTTACGCCGCATCTGCTGCCGGTCAAGCGGGGCATTCTCAGCACCGTTTACGCGACGCTGAAAAAGGACATCCGGGCCGCCGAGTTGCAGGAGCTTTACGTCCAAGCGTATGCCGGCGAAAAATTCGTGCGGATTTGCCCCGCGGGAACGTCGCCCAATATTTCGTCCGTTTGCGGATCCAATTGCTGCGACATCGGTCTGGTTTGCGACCCGCGGACGAACCGGGTGGTCATTCTTTCGGCCATCGACAATCTGGTCAAGGGCGCCGCCGGACAGGCCGTACAAAACATGAATCTGATTTTGGGCCTGGCGGAAGACTGCGGCCTTGCGGTTCCCCCGCTTTATCCCTGACAAAAGGTGACGCATGCCTCAGAAAATATTCAATACGAAGACGCGACAAAAGGAAGTTTTTCAACCGATTGAGGAAGGCGCCGTCGGCATGTACGTCTGCGGAATCACGGCCTACGATGTCTGCCATGTGGGCCACGCCCGCGCCGCGGTCGTCTTCGACGTGATTTTCCGGCATTTCAAGGCCCGCGGCTACCGCGTAACCTATGTGAAGAATTTCACCGACATCGACGACAAGATCATCGACCGGGCCAACCGCGAAGGGGTGACCATTACGGATATCACCGACCGCTACATCCGCCTGCACGACGAAGACATGGCCGCGCTCAACGTCCTCGCGCCGACGATCACGCCCAAAGCCACCGAACATATGCAAGACATGATCGCGCTGATCCGGACGCTGGAGGAAAAAGGCATCGCCTACGCGGCGGACGGCGACGTGTTTTTCGCCGTGGGGAACTTTCGCGCTTACGGGGGGCTTTCGGGGCGCAACCTCGACGAGATGCTGGCCGGCGCGCGCGTGGATGTCAACGACAAGAAGCGCAATCCCCTGGATTTCGTGCTGTGGAAGAAAAGCAAGGAGGGCGAGCCTTCCTGGGAAAGCCCCTGGGGACCCGGCAGACCCGGCTGGCACATCGAATGCTCGGCCATGAGCCGGCGTTATCTCGGGGATACGTTCGACATCCACGGCGGCGGCGAGGATCTCGTGTTCCCGCATCATGAAAACGAAATCGCCCAGTCCCAGGCCGCGACGGGAAAGGCTCCGGTGAATTACTGGGTCCACAACGGCTTCGTCAAAATCAACGCCGAGAAAATGTCCAAGTCGCTGGGAAACATCTTTCCCATCCGGGAGATTATCCGGCAATGCCATCCGGAAGTCTTACGGCTCTTCATGATCCAGAGCCATTACCGCAGTCCGGTGGACTATTCGGACACGGCCCTCCGGGAGACCCGGACGGCGCTCATTCGCTGCTACACCGCGCTCAAGCAAATGAAGGATCTGCGCGTCCTGAACGGCGGCGGCGCCGGGGACGCGTCCGCGGCAGCTGCGCGCGACTATGCGAGACGGCTTCACGAACTTTCGGGAAAAGTCGACGCCGCGCTCGACGACGATTTCAACACGGCGCAGGCGCTGGGATTTGTGTTCGACGCCGCCCGGTTGATCAACGCCGTCGTGACGGCGGGAAAAAATATGCCGGTGTCCGCAAAGCTTGCCGTTTGTCACGCCGCGGCCGGGGTGTTTGCGCATTTCGGCGACGTGCTGGGCATTTTTCAATCCGATCCGGACGACTTTTTCCGCGCCGACCGCGACCTGGAAGTGGCCAAGCGGGGTCTGGATGTCTCAAAAATCGAAGCCTTGATCCGGGAACGCGAGCAGGCCCGCGCGGAAAAAGACTGGAGTCGGGCCGACGACATCCGCCGGGAGCTGGCCGCGATGGGCGTCGCCCTGAAAGATGCGGCGGGGCAGACCTCCTGGTTGATCGAGTAGCTGTCGGGCATTCTTGCCCGTTTCCCACGGTTGCGCCGCAATATTTGTTTTCCGATTGCCGATTTATATGGAAAACAAGCGGAGTCGTGGTATATACTTCGTCCAACTGGAAATATCTCTGCAAATTAATGAAAAGTTCTTGCATACAGTGAGGCAGTACATGAAGAACATAGCGGGCAAATGGCCGGTCTTTGTCGTCGTTTTACTGGGACTCCTGATCGTTTTCGGGCCGTCTTCCGACAGCAAGGTTTTCGCCCGGGATAAAAATATTTACAAGGAGCTGAAAACGTTTACCGAAGTTCTGGACATGGTGCAGAAAAACTATGTCGAGGACGTGGACGCCACCACGCTGATCCAGGGGGCGATCAACGGGATGATCAAGTCTCTCGATCCTCACAGCGCGTTTATGACGCCGGAAATTTACAAGGAGCTGGAAGCGGAAACGCAGGGGCAGTTCGGCGGCATCGGCATCGAAATCACCATCGTGAAGGATGTGCTGACCGTCGTGTCCCCCATTGAGGATACGCCCGCCCACCGGGCCGGTGTGAAATCGGGCGATTCGATCATCAAAATCGACGGCAAGTCTACGAAGGACATCACCATCATGGAAGCCGTGAAAAAGCTCCGCGGTCCCAAGGATACTCAGGTGATCATCACGATTCTGCGGGAGAACATGACCCAGCCCAGAGACATCACGCTTACGCGGGCCGTCATCCAGGTCAAAAGCGTCAAGGCGAAAGCTTTCGAAGATCATATCGGCTACATCCGCATTTCCTCCTTCAACGAACGGACCACCGCCGACCTGCGCAAGGCGCTTGCCGATGTCGGCGAGAAAACCAAACCCATGAAGGGGCTGGTGCTGGATTTGCGCAACGATCCGGGCGGACTGCTCAACCAGGCCATCGAGGTTTCGGACCTGTTTTTGAAATCGGGCGTTATCGTATCCACCCGCGGGCGGACCAGGAGCATGGAAACGAAAACGATGGCGCGGGACGCGGGCGCCAAGGAAATCACGGTTCCTCTGGTTGTCCTGGTAAATGAGGGAACGGCCAGCGCGGCCGAGATCGTGGCGGGCGCGCTGCAGGACAACGGCCGGGCGCTGATTGTCGGAACCCAGACGTTCGGGAAGGCGTCCGTGCAGACGGTGATTCCCATGGAAGACGGCTCCGCTCTGAAATTGACGACCGCCCGGTATTACACGCCCAGCGGCAAGTCCATCCAGGCTGAAGGGATCCGGCCGGACATCCTCGTCCGTCCGGTGAAACCGGCCGAGGAGACGGAAAACCACACGGAAGAGCGGCTGCGGGAAAAAGACCTCAAGGGGCACATCAAACCGGCCGGGCAAGACGGCCAACCGTTGAATGAGGCCAGCCCCGAGGCGTTGAAGGAGACGGCCGATCTGCCCCGGGATAATCAACTGAAAACGGCCGTGGATATTTTAAAAAGCTGGCATATCATGAAAAAAAATCTGGCCAACTGATGACCTATCGATCGGGGGCGGATCATTGCCGGCTATGAGAAGAAAGAAGAAGAACAATAGGCTGACAGTGGCGCTGACGGCGCTGATTGTCCTTTCCCTTGCCGCCATCGTTTTCGTGGCGTTCTTCCACCGCGAAGAGCCGGTCGGTTCGACACTTCCCGCCGGGCAAAAAAAACCTGCCCGCCAGGCCAAAACCGCATCCCCGGAAAAGCCGCGCCCGCAGCCGACGGCTGAAACGGCCCGGGAAAGAAGCGCCGTCCCGGCGACGCCGGAAGCCGCGCCTCCCGCGGAGAAAGAAAAAGTTGTCATTGCCAAGGCGGCGCCCCCCCGTCTGTCCCTGAAAGCAGTGGCCGTCATCATCGACGATATCGGCTACGACATGCAGCCGGTGCGCGAGCTTTTAAGCATCGACGCGGATATCACATTCGCCGTGCTGCCGCTGTTGCCGCACTCGCGCGAGGCGGCGCTCCTGCTTCACCGGGCGCGGCGGGAAACCCTGCTGCATCTGCCCATGGAGCCCGCCTCCTACCCCAAGGACAAGCCGGGCAACGGCGCTCTTTTTACGGAGATGAGCGAAGAGGAGATTGTTTTGCAGCTCGAGAAGAATCTGAACTCCGTGCCCCACGCGGTGGGCGTGAACAACCATATGGGATCCAAATTCATGGCGGACGGCGAAAAACTCGAGCCGGTTTTCCGGCAGCTGAAGAAGAGAAATATGTTTTTTATCGATTCCCGCACCACGCCTTCGTCGAAAACAGCGGCGGTGGCCGCGCGGGTGCATCTTACCGTCGCGTCCCGCCGGATCTTTCTGGATAACGAGCGCGATTATGACAAGATTTACCGGATACTGATGGACGTGGCCGATGCGCCGGCCGGGAACGGCCCGGTGATCGTGATCGGCCATCCCTATCCGGAAACCATCCGGGCGCTGCGCGACGCGAGCCGGATTTTTCAGGAAAAAGGCGTTTCAATTCTGCCGGCGTCGAAACTCCTGAAACGGAACGCCGCTGACGGGGCATCCTGATCGGGCCGGCCTGGAGAACATCCCGTAAAATGCTCAAAAAAGTCGTTCATCCCCTGCTTAGCGGCGCGCTGATTTTTGCGCTTTTCTGCAGCTGCGCCTTTTTTCCCGGCGTCCGGCCGTCTCCGCAGGCGCCCGCGCCGGAGCGCTTTTCGGCCAAAGTCGGTTACCATTATTCGCTGGCGGTTCTGACCCGTCTGAACGGAGATCTGAACGGCGCCATCGGTCATCTCAAGCAGGCGCTGGACCTTTATCCCGAGTCTTCCTATCTTGCCACTGAGCTGGTTTCTTTTTATATCGAAAACAACGCCAACGACCTCGCGCTGACGCTGGGAGAAGCCGCCCTGGCCAGGAATCCCGGCAACAGCGAACTGCGTTCCATTATGGGCGGGCTGTATTTCAATCTGCGCCGGTACGACAAGGCGATTCGCGAGTATCAGGCCGTCATCCGGCTGGACCCGGACAATCAGGTGGCCTATCTGTATCTGGCGACCGTTTACGCCGAGGAAAAGAAATATGAAGAGGCGGAAGGCGCCTATCGCCGGATGCTGGAGATCGATCCCGAAAACGTGATCGGGATGTTCTACTACGCGAAAACGCTGACGCTGATGGAGCGTCCGGCGCAGGCCGAAGCGCTCTATGCGAAGATCATTGCCAAACGGCCGGCGTTTGAAGCCGCCTGGCTCAGCCTCGCGGCGCTGTATGAAACGCAGAAAAAATTCGATGAGGCCATCGGCGTTTACCGCCGCTATCTGGAAGTCAATCCCGCGCGCCAGAGTCTGCGGGCGAAAATCGCTGAATTGCAGGTCAAGGCGGGCCGGCCGGCCGAGGCGGAAAAGGAGTTCAGGGACGTTTTGGCCGTCGATCCGGCCAACCGCGAGATCCGCACCGCCTTGGGGCTTTTGTACTACGACATGCAGCGGTTTGACGAGGCGGCGGGCGAATTTTCCGCGCTTCTGGAGACGGCGCCCGGCGACGACCGGATGCGTTACCTGCTGGCCAGCGCGCTGGAGCAGAAGGGCGAAGGACAAAAGGCGCAGGAGGAATACGGGAAAATATCGTCCGCCTTTGATCTTTACATCAACGCCCAGATCCACGCGGCGCTGATTTTCAAAAAAGCCGGGAACATGACCGAAGCCATTGCGGTGATGGTCCGCGCGATAGCGAAGAAGAGCGATCAGCCTGTTGCCTACCTGTATCTGTCGTCCCTGTATGAGGATGTCAAGGATCTCGCCGCCGCGGAAAGAACGGTCCGGGAGGGCCTCGGACACTTTCCCCGCAACGCGGACCTGCTTTACGTCCTGGGGATGCTGCAGGAAAAGACCGGCCGTTTCGAAGACAGCATCCGGACCATGGAAAAGGTGCTGGCCATCGACCCGCAAAACGCCGACGCGCTTAATTTCATCGGCTATTCCTACGCCGACCGCGGCCTGCGCCTCGATGAAGCGGAAGAAATGATCGCTCAGGCGCTCAAGCTCAAACCGGACAACGGGTATATTCTGGACTCCATGGGCTGGGTGCTTTTCAAAAAAGGGAAATACACGGGCGCCCTGCAGTACCTCAAACGGGCTCTGGAACACCTGCCGGACGACGCCAGCGTCCTGGAGCATCTGGGCGACGCGTATCTCACGTCCGGCCGGCGGGAGGAAGCGCTGGAGCATTACCGGCGGGCGCTTGAAAAAAATCCCGGCAACAGCGCGCTCATCCGGAAGATCGACAACCTGATCCGGGAAAAATAGCCGGATCGATTCTGCAAAGGAAGGACGAACGAACGGAATGTTGCACTGTGGCATCGGCCGAAGACTGATTCCGGTTTTGCTCCTTGTGGCCGTGTTGTGCGGCTGCGCGGGAAAAGCCGTCCGGGAGCGGGCGATGTCCGGTTCGGCGACTTTCCGGCCTCTGACCACGGCGGAACGCCTGGTCGCTACGGCGCGGATTAACCTGCTCATGGACGAAAAACAGTATCCGCTCCGCACCGCCCTGATCCTGCAACAGCCCGCCTATCTGCGCCTGGAGGTGCTGCCGGTGATCGGCACACCGGACTTCTTTCTTTCGGCCACGCCCGACGCCCTGCGGGCCTTTTTCCCGTCCCGGGGGGAATTTTATACCGGCAAGCCAACGGCCGAGCACCTGACGCATTTTCTGCCCTGGGACTTAAGTGTTGAAGATGTGGTCCTCCTTTTGACCGGGGCTTTTCCGTTTCGGGAAGACAGTCCGTCATCCGCCGGCAGCCTGTGGAGAGAAAGGAAGGATGCTGCGGGAAACGTGCAGACCGTCTGGATCGATCGGGAAGGCCGTCCGGATAAAGTGATCTGCCGGAACGTGGACGGCGCCGACATTTATTCGGTCGGCTACGAAGACTATGACGGCGAAAACCGTCTGGCCGGGAAAATCACGCTCCGCTGGGCAACGTCCGGCGCATCCCTGACGGTCCGGTACGACGACTGGAAAATCGAGCCGGCGACGGATACGGCCGTCTTCAACCTGCCGTACCCGCCGGGCGCCAAAATCATTTCGCTGGATTGACCGCTGCGAAGCGAGGGATTTTCTTGCCGCAGCGATTTAAACGTCAGGGACCGATGGCCTGGCCTCCGCCGATCACCAGGCTCTTGGCGGTGATGTAGGATGCCGCCTCCGAACACAAAAACAGAACCGCCCCGGCCATTTCCTCCGGTTTCCCGAAGCGTTTGAGGGGAATCATGTCCAGCATGACCTTTTTGATTTCCGGCCCCGCGCTTTGCAGCGTCTGATCGAGCATCGGCGTTTCGGTCATTCCCGGACACACCGCGTTAATGCGGATGTTTTTGCGGCCGAACTCAACGGCCGCCGCCCGGGTGAGCCCGATCACGGCGTGTTTGCTGGCCGTATAAAGGGAGGAACCGGGTTCGCCGGTCCAGCCCGCGACAGACGAGCAGTTGACGATGGCGCCGCCGCCGGCGGTGATCATCATGGGGATCTCCCGCTGCATGCAGCGCCAGACGGCTTTGACGTTGATGTTCATGACGGCGTCGAATTCCTCAACGGTGTAACGGGCGGCGCGTTTCATGGCCGGCCAGACGCCCGCGTTGTTGAAGGCGCAGTGCAGCTCTCCGAATTTTTCTCCAATCACCGCAAACAGACGGTCGATGTCGCCCGCGAGCGTCAGATCCGTTTTTACAAACAGGGCTTCACCGCCCAGGCTTTGAATCTCGCTTGCCGCCTCGGCGCCCTCTTTTTCGCGGCGCGCGGCGATGATTACCCTGGCCCCTTCCCGGCCGAAAGCCAGAGCCGCGGCGCGGCCGATGCCGGAATTGCCGCCGGTGACCAGCACAACTTTATTCTGAAATCTTTGCGTATTCACTGTGCGTCTCCTTATGCGCGTTAGTAGGTGATGTATCCGCCGTCAATGGCGATTTCCTTGCCGATCATGAAGGCCGCTTCGTCCGTGCAGAGCCACAGGGCGGCGCCGGCGATTTCTTCCGGCTGGCCGATGCGCCGCACGGCGGTTTTGCCGGCCATGACTTCCAGCATCTTGGGCATGAAGGGCAGCGCTTTTTCGAGCATTTCGGTCATGATGGGCCCCGGGCAGATGGTGTTGATACGGATATTGTCCCTGCAGTACTCGAGCGCGGCGGTTTTGGCCATTCCCAGCGAACCATGCTTGGAGGCGCAGTACGAACTCAAACCCCAGTCGCCGACGACGCCGAGGATAGAGGCGGTATTGATGATGACGCCGCCGCCTTGTTTTTTCATGATGTCGATTTCGTGCTTCATGCACAGCCAGACGCCGCGCAGATTGGTTTCCAGAACACGGTCCCATTCGTCGTCGTCGTATTTGATGACGGTGGGATTATGGGAGGTGGAAACACCGGCGTTGTTGAAAGCAAAGTCCAGACGACCGTAGCGGTCCATGAGGGTCTGAAAGAGGTTGTCGATATCCGCGGGATTGCGGACATCCGTTTTCACGAACAGAGATTCGCCGCCGGCCCGGGCGATTTGTTCGACAACTTCCTGTCCGCGCTCTTCGCGGCGCGCCGCCATGACGACTTTGGCGCCCTCCCTGGCGAATGCCATCGCCGTGGCTCGTCCCATGCCGGCCGTGGCTCCGGTCACGAGCGCAATCTTCCCTTCAAACATTTTGATTTCCAAAATCAGTCTCTCCTTTCTTGACAACGCAATCCGCCGCCTCTTTTTGCCCATGCGGTAAAAGACGGGGAAGTCGCGGGATTCTTTTGTTTGGGTTGAATTGCATCGCCATGAAGGAGGTCCGTCATGGAAATGCAGCGTACTGTAAATGAAACGGTATTTTTTTGTCAAGATAATTCCGGGGAAACCCTTTATCCGCCGCGGACAGACTGCGGCGGATAAAAGAAGGCCCGGCATCGGCTGGACACGCCAGTGGATAAAAAAAGGGGCTTTTTAACAAAGCCCCTTGCGGTGATAAAACGGGTTCAAACGGTTATTTGATTTCCTGAAGCTTGGCGCGCGCGATGCGCGCCTGACTGGTGTTGGGATAGTCCCGGATGACCTGCTGCAGGAGCAGCTTGGCGCTCACCTTGTCGCCCAGGCTTTGAAACGCAATTCCCTGTTTCAGCAACGCGTAAGGAACCTTGTTGCTGTTGGGGAATTTTTTGGTGACCTTTTCATATTCCAGAATGGCCTTGTCGTACTTCTTTTCAAAGAAATAACACTCGCCGATCCAGAACTGGGCGTTGTCGGCATACTCGCCGGTCGGATGAGCGGCCAGAAAGTTCTGAAAAGCTTCTCTGGCCTTGGCGTAGTTTCCGGCCTTGAAGGTCGAGTAGGCTGCGGCATACTGGGATGCCTTGTCCTGCTTGCCCGAGGCATCCCGGGGCAGATCGGAAGTTTCGGCATCGCCTGCGTAATCCTTCTTGCCGATTTCCAGAAAATTTTCGATGAAACCGATCTTCAGCAAAATGCCGTCGATCTTTTCCCGGTACTCTTCCTCTTTCTTGGCGTCCCTGCCCGTTTCCTTCTTCAGCGTTTCGACCTGGCCCCGCAGCTGCTGAATCTGTTCGCGCAGCTCGACCATGTCCGCGCCCGTATTGGCCTGACCCTTGCGGATGGAAGCGAGCGTCTCGGCGCTTTTGACCTGCTCTTTCTGCAGTTTGTCGATCCGGGCGTCCAGGGCGGCCAGATTGGCTTCCATCTGCTGGTTCACTTCCGAGCGGACGGCGTTCAATTCGGACGACGTCGCGCAGGCGGTCAAAAAAAGAAACAGCAGCGGCGCAATGAAATGCAAAGATCGTTTCAAGGGAGTCTCCTCTTACAGACGCTCAAACGCCTCTACTTTAAAAGAAACTGTGCGCGTCTGTTCTGCGCCCAGGCTTCTTCCGTGTGGCCCTGGTCCGCCGGACGTTCTTCGCCGTAGCTGACGGTTTCGATCCGGCCGGCATCGACGCCCAGATTCACCAGATACTGCTTGACTTCCTGCGCGCGTCTTTCGCCCAGCGCCATGTTGTACTCGGCCGTGCCTCGCTCATCGCAGTGTCCTTCCACCGTGATTTTGGCGGCGCTGTTTTTGGTGAAGATCTCCGCATTGGCTTTCAGAATTTCCCGTGCGTCAGGACGGATGCTGGATTTGTCGAAATCAAAGTAAATATTCTGGATGTTCAGATCGGCCAGGGCTGCCGCATTTCTTTTCGCTGCCGCGTCTCTGGCGGCCTGCGCCCTCAAAGCGGCTTCCCGGTCCGCCTGTTCCTTGGCCCGTCTTGCGGCTTCATCGTCCGCGACCGGCGCGGCCGGCGCCTGCGTGGGGGCCACCTTCTGTTCCTGGGCCGGTTCGTCCTTGACGACCGCCTGTTTTTCCGCACAACCGCCCAGGATCATGAGGCCGAAAGCAAAAACCAACAATAAACCAATCAGGGTTAAAGACTTTTTCATAATTCTCTCCTTTCAAAAATGTAAATAAAAATTTACACGTATTGGGCCCTAACTTAAGCACAATCCGTGACATCGCGTCAATAAAAAACTGTTTAAATATCAATGAAATATGATGATGACTTCAGGGTGATGCCCGGCAGCCCCGCTGTTTTTCGTGATTTCGGTCAAAGGATAATTTCATCATGTCGCTATTTATACGGCAAAGGCCGGAAAATAACAACCCCAACATGAAATTTTTTATTTCAGCCGGGGCGACCAGGACGGCATGACCATCTGTTCGCGGCCTTCCCTGAGCACGCGGACGTTCAGCCCGTTGGCATTCATGATGCTGATGCGGCTTTTCGATCCCCGCTGCGAGCTGAAGACAATCTGCCGTCCGGACGGAGACCAGGAGGGATATTCGTTGTCCGCATCGTCGAACGTCAGCTGAATCAGATTGTTTCCCTCCTCATCGACGGAAAAGATCTGGTATTTGCGGTTGATCAGGCCTTCGTAGGCGATCCGGCCGCCCCGGGGCGACCAGGACGGGGAGGTGTTGTAGTTGCCTTCGTAGGTGACGCGCCGGACATTGTTGCCGTCCGCGTCCATGACGAATATCTGGGGAGACCCGGAGCGGTTGGAGACAAAGGCGATTTTCCGACCGTCGGGCGACCAGGCCGGAGAAACGTCGATGGCGTAACTGCGGGTCAGGCGTTGAAGCGCCAGCGTCTCGATGTCCAGGGAATAAATTTCTTCATTGTCGTCCTTGCTTAGGGTCAAAAGCAGTTTCCTGCTGTCCGGAGAAAAGGAGCCGCACAGGTTGAGCCCCCGGAAAGCGGCGACTTTTCTTTCCTTGCCCGTTTTCAGGGAGCGCAAATAGACTTCCGGCCGGCCGTTCTTATAGGAGGTGAAAGCGAGGTATTGCCCATCCGGCGACCAGCGCGGCGATGTGACGATGCTTTGATGTCCGGTCAGATTCTTCAGGTCGGCTGCGTCGTAAGATAGGGTGTGGATGTCCGACCGGGCGTCTTTTTTGATGACGAAGGCGATTTGCGTGTTGAAGTCCCCTTCGTCGCCGGTGAGCGCGACGAGGACATCGGAAGCGACGGCCCGCGCGGCGGCCCGCAGATCGCCGGTTTTATACGCATACGTTTTCTGAAACAGCGTCTGGCCGCGCGTCACATCGTAGAGGCGGCTTGCCGCCCGGAGTCCTTCCGCGCCGAAGGCGAGATCGCCGCGCAGCAGAAAATCGGCGCCGATGACCGACCAGTCGGAAAAACGGATGACTTCCGGCGTTTGCGACTCAACGCCGTCAAGAAAACTTTTCTTGTCCAGGATATTGAAAATCCCCGACAGGTCGAGGAGGCGCCGGATATGGTCGGCCAGGACAACGCCTTCGTCGTCCGACGGAGGCGTTCCGGTTTTATTGTTTTGAAAATCGCAAACCGCAATCGGGAACTGCTGAAACCCCGGCGCGTCAATATCGATATACACTTTAGCCTGCGCGATGTCCGACAGACAGACCATGCTCAAAGCCGTCCAGAGCGAGATCAGAAAAATGAAGATTTTGTTTTTCATGATAAGCGACAATCCTTTTAACGGGATGACTGTATTTCCGAGGAATGAAACCGGATGCCGATTTCAACGGAGCGACCGGCCGCCCGTCCCGCCAGCGGCGGAAAGGGAGCGGATTTTTTAACGGCGCGGAGCGCCGACTCGTCAAAATAAGCGTTGCCCGAGCGTTTTTCAAATCCGAGATGCTCGAGCGCGCCGCTTGGCCCGATGCGGACGTCAATCACGGCTTCCAGCGGATTTTTGGGCAGCAGTGCCGCGGGCAGGGTCCAGTTTCTCTTGACCTTCGACCAGATAAACCGGGTGTAGTCATCGGACGTCGACAGCTGCCGGGCCGCCGGAGCGGGTGCCGGAGACGCCGCCGCTCTGCCGGGGGCGGACGGAGTCGCCTCCGCGGCGGAGGGCATTTTCTCTTTCAGGGCGCCAAGCGCCTTTTCAATGTCCGGTTTTTCCGTTTCGGTCTTTTTCGTCAGCGCCGGCGTTTTTTCTCCAGCCGGGTCGCGTTTCAGAATTCCCACCGCCTGAGACGGCGGCAAATCCTTCGGCCCGAAAAAATCTCCCGGCGCTTCAAGCGCTTCGGGTCCGACCAGCGCGACAGAGTAAGGGGCGCCGAACGTCAGCGGCTTCGAACTGCCGGGCGCCGTCATCAGCACGGCGGCGATCACGATCAGATGGAGCAGCAGCGAGGCGAAAAACATGTTGTAGGGACTGCCGGAGTTGCCGAAGAGGTTCCTATGGGGCATCCGGGAGGTCATTTGCGGTCCTCGGGCGGTTCGGTGATCATTCCCAACTTGTCCACGCCGGCCCGGCGTATTTCCGACATCACCTCCACAACGAATCCGTAGGGAACGTTTTTATCGGCGCGCAGGAAGATCTCCCGGTCCACCCGCTGGGCGAAAATCGCGGCCAGCTTCGCGTGGAGATCCTGCATCGGCAGCCGCGTTTTGTTCAGATAGACTTCCCTGCTTTCGTTGATGCTTAACACCAGTTTTTCTTCCGCCAGGTCGATGCTTTTTGATTTGACGCGGGGCAGGTTGACGTCAATGCCCATGGAGAGCATCGGCGCCGTGACCATGAAGATGATGAGGAGCACCAGCATGACATCCACCAGGGGGGTGACGTTGATGTCCGCCATCGATCTTGTTTCCGAATTTCTTCTGCGTGTGTGCCGCATGACGCCCTGTTTTCGTTCAGCTCACTTGCGGATCAGGTAGCGCTCGACGATATTTAAAAACTCGTCGGCGAAGTTGTCCATTTCCTGAACCATGGTTTTGGATTTGTTGAGGAAGTAGTTGTAAAAGATAACCGCCGGAATGGCCGCGGCCAGTCCCGCCGCCGTGGCGATAAGCGCTTCCGAAATGCCGGGGGCAACCACGGCCAGCGTTGCTGAGCCGCGGGCGCCGATGGACTGGAAAGTTTCCATGATGCCCCAGACCGTTCCGAACAGGCCGATGAAGGGGCTTGCCGACCCGGTAGTGGCGAGAAATCCCAGCGCGCTTTCCAGCTTGGTCATTTCCGTATTGGATGCCCGGTTGAGCGCCCGCTGCACATTATCCAGCGAGGACAGGCTGATGTCTTCGCCGCGCGGCGCGTCCTTGGTGGACCGGTTCATTTTGGTCAGTTCGGAATAGCCCACGCGGAAAACTTCCGCCGTTGTGGAAGAAGCGTATTTCTTGGCTGCGGGCAGCACTTCGGAAAGCTTGCTGCTGCGCTGGTAATCGGATTCGAACGCGTTGTTCTCGGAGCGGATCTTCCGGTAATACCGGAACTTCAGGAAAATGATCGTCCAGGAAACGATGGAGAGAACAAGCAGGATGAGCAAAACAAACTTGACCATCAGACCGGCGTCGAGAATCATGCCCAAAAGAGAGCCGTGAAACTGGCTTGCTATATCTAATGAACCGATATCTTTCACTTTATCATCTCCGGAAAAGGGTTTGAAATTTTGCGTTGTACCCTAAAGGAAAAAGGAGGGCTTGTCAATACATCTTTTGCCGCAGGCTTTGCCGCGGCGCAAAGCGGATCAGGATCATCGCCGCGTCCTTCACGGCAGACCCGTTTTGTCCGCTTCAGAGCGTTTCCGGAGGAAAGGCGACCACGTCGTCAATCGAAGAAGCAGCGGCCAGGAGCATGACCATCCGGTCGATGCCGAGCGCGATGCCGGCGGCATCCGGCATGACGGCCAGGGCGTCGAGGAATTTTTCGGGCATGCGGTAGGGCGCCCAGTTTTTCCGGGCGCGGACGCGCAGGGCTTCTTCAAAGCGCTGACGCTGTTCGGCCGCATCGGTCAATTCCGAAAAGCCGTTGGCGATCTCCAGGCCTGCGATGTAAAGTTCGAAACGCTCCGCCACGGAAGGATCGCTTTTTTTTACACGGGCCAGCGCCGCCATCGGGGCCGGATAATCGTAGAGGAAGGTCGGACGGTCGCAGCCGAGGCGCGGTTCGACGTGCTCGGTCAGCATTTCGTCGAACTGCTGATCCGCGAGAGCTTTCTCCAGCTTCACGGGCGCGTAGCGGGCAAACGCATCGGCCACGGTTACGCGTTCCCAGGGGGCGGTAAGCGTCAGACGTCTGTTTTGCCAGACGAGATGCCGGTCATGGCCCATCTCCTTCAGGACGGCGATCAGCAGGGCTTCGCACTGATCCATCAGGTCGCGGTAGTCAAATCCCGCAACGTACCACTCCAGCAGAGTGAATTCGGGCAGATGACGCGCGCCTCTTTCGCCGGCCCGGAAGCATTTGCAGATCTGAAAGATCCGGGGAAAGCCGGCGGCGATGAGCCTTTTCATGCCCAGTTCCGGCGAGGTCTGCAAAAACCAGTCGCCTGCGGGAAGGGCTTCAATGTGTTCTTCGGGTGCGGGAGAGGGAACGCGAACGGGCGTTTCGACTTCCAGAAAATCCAGGGCGGCAAAGCGCCTGCGGAGGCTTTGCAAAAAAGAAGCGCGAAGACCAAGCGCGTGCGCCTTGCGCGTCAGATAAAACCGATCATCCCGATGTTCTGTATCCGACATCATCCCTTCACGCGGGTCAGGTACTCTCCCGTGCGCGTGTCGATGCGGATTTTTTCTCCTTCGGTGATGAAGGTCGGCACCAGGATCGTATAGCCCGTCTGTACCTTGACCGGCTTGGTGGCGCCGGAAACCGTGTCGCCTTTAGCCCAGGGTTCGGACTCGGTGACGACCAGCTCGACGAAATTGGGCAGGCTGAGCCCGATAGGCCGGTCTTCAAAGAGCAGAATTTCGACTTCGATGTTGTCGGTCATGAAGTTGACCGCGTCGCCCACCTGGTCTTCCGACAGATAAACCTGCTCGTAGTTTTCATTGTCCATGAAGCAGTATTTGTCGCCTTCCTTATAAAGATACTGCATCTTCTTTTCACGCAGATCGGCCGGTTCAAAAACATCGACGGACCGGAAGGTGCGTTCGAACTGGCTGCCGTTGAGCATGTTCTTCAGCCGGCAGCGGTAAAGCGCCTGGCCCTTGCCGGGCTTGACGAAGTTGAACTCGGTGATCACATAGGGATCGCTGTCGATTTTCAGGCGCAGCCCCTTTCTTAAATCACTGGCGGTGTACATAAAAAGTCTTTCTCCTCATCCTTACAGCGTTGGGATTTGTTTGACGTTCTTCCTAATCCAATTATTCGAAATTGTCAAAAAAATCTTGATGTTTTCGTAAATCATTTTTCAGCGTCTCCGACAGGCACAGCAGGGGAACTTTTCCCGCCTCGCCGGGAAGATCGGCGACATACTGCGGCAGGGCAAGCCCCGAACAGTCCCTGCGCAGCGCTTCCATGAGGGCCAGACCCGCGGAGACGGACGTGCGCAGATGCATGCAGCCGCGGACCGGTTCGCAATGAAAAAGATAGTAAGGACGGACGGATATCTTTTGCAGCCCGTGCAGCAGGCGGCGCATGACCTCCGGCGAATCGTTCACGCCTTGGAGCAGCACCGACTGGTTGGACACCGGAATGCCGGCCTCGAGCAGCATGGCGCAGGCGCGCGCCGTGTCTTTCGTGATTTCGGCCGGGTGATTAAACTGTGTGTTCAGCCACAGGGGCCGGTAGCGCCGGAGCATCCGGCAGAGGTCTTTTGTGATGCGCATCGGCAGCACGACGGGCATGCGGCTGCCGATGCGCAGGACTTCGACATGCGGAACGGCTTTAAACGCGGCGAGGAGGGCTTCCAGCCTGCTGTCGTCGTACATCAGCGGATCTCCGCCGGACAGGATGACCTCCCTCACCTGCGGCGCAGTTGTGACGTAGCGGACCATGGCCGCAAGGCGGTTTCTGAAGCCGGCGGTCTCCCGCGTCTTCCAGAGACGCTTGCGGTTGCAGTGCCGGCAGTAAACCGCGCAGTTCCTTGTCACCATCGCCAGCACCCGGTCGGGGTAGCGGTGGATCAGGTTCGAAACCGGCATGCGGCCGTCTTCATCGAGCGGATCGGCCGAGCCGGCGTTGGAAAAAGCCGCTTCCCGAACATCCGGAAGGCACTGCCGGGCCAGCGGATCCGCCTCGACGTCCGGGTCGATGAGGGACAAATAATATGGTGTGACGGCCAGGGGATAGGCTCTGAGGACGGGACGCAGATCGCGTGGCGCGGCGGCCGGTAGCTTCAGATATTGAGCCAGGCCCGGCAGGGTCGTGACTCGGTTCTGCAGCTGCCAGCGCCAGTCTTGCCAGTCCCGGCGGGAAATATTCAATCGGTGCATTAAAAGTTTTTCGTCCATTCTGATCGCGCTTCGTACCACAATTTCGGATTCGTGCCCAGAAAATCCGTTTTCCGCGCGCCGTAAAAATTGTCGGGCAATCGTCCACCGGTCGTGATATGGGAAAAAACAAACGACAGGGAGGGGCCTGAATGTCCATGCAACGGCGCAAAGAGCAGGTGGCGACATTGTCCGTTGTCTCCAATTCCATTCTGGTGGTTTTGAAAATCGTCGCCGGCGCGTTCATCGGTTCCGTTTCCATTCTTTCCGAAGCCATTCATTCGGCCATGGATCTGCTGGCGGCCCTCATCGCAATGTTTTCCGTCAGAAAATCAGGCCGCCCGGCGGATGAGGACCATCCTTTCGGCCACGGCAAGTTTGAAAGTATCTCCGGCCTCATTGAGGCGGCGCTGATTTTTGTCGCGGCTTTCTGGATTATTCTGGAGGCGCTCAAAAAGCTGATGTCCACCGAAGAACTCGGCGCGCCCGGCTGGGGCGTGGTTGTTATGGGAATTTCCGCGGGCATGAATTTTTTTGTATCCCGGAAGCTGTTTGCCGTGGGACGCGAGACGGATTCACTGGCCCTGCAGGCGGATGCCTGGCACCTGCGGACCGATGTCTATACCTCTCTGGGCGTTATGATCAGCCTGGGAATCATCTGGGTCGGCCATTTCTTCTTTGCCGATCCGCGCATTCACTGGCTGGATCCGGCAGCGGCGATTTTCGTCGCCGTGTTTATTTTAAAGGCGGCTTACGATTTGACCGTCAAGGCGATGGGCGATCTCCTCGATGAAAAACTGCCCCCCGAGGAAGAGCAGTGGATCCGCAGCCTGATAGTCGGCCGCCGGCCGCAGGTGCACGGTTACCATCTGCTGAAAACCCGCAAGGCCGGCCATTTCCGGTTCGTCGAATTTCATATCAAGGTGGATCCGCTGATGACGGTGACGGATTCGCACGACATTACGAAGCGCTTCAAACGGGACATCCTGGAAAGATTTCCGGCAACGAGCGTCACCATCCACATTGAGCCTTGCGACGGGAACTGCACGGAGCTCTGCCGGACCGGTTGTCTTTTGCCCGAAGACCGACGACGGCAAAAAGAGCTCGCCCGGGGCGGACAGAGCGTTTAACGAAGGCGCGTACCGCCTTCTCTCCTTGCTGTGCCTTTTCTCCTCCGGCGGCAATCGTGCGGCCCGGATGCCGGGCGGGAGTTTTTCCGGTTGACAGTCCGAGGCTGATTTCCTATAGTCACCTCACACGGGTTGATCTTCAAATGTCGATTTAAACGCTTTTTTAAGTGTCGGGGGTGTATAGCGCCGATGGACACCAAGCAGACGTCCGACGAATCCATTCGCCATTACCAGACGATCATCAACGAGATTGAGGACGGCGTCGGGGAAACGGATCTCAAGGGCAATCTGACCTTTATCAACGACGCCGGTTGCCGGTTGTGGGGGTACACCCGGGAAGAAATTCTGGGGTCCAATTACCGCACCTATATCGATCCGGAAGGCGCAAAATTCCTGCGCCAGGCGTATAACCAGGTCTATCGGACGGGAATGCCCGGCCGCTTCACGCACGACATCATCCGCAAGGACGGCGCGCGCCGCATTGTGGAGGATTCCGTGTCGGTCATCCGCGATCAGGATGACCGGATCAGCGGATTCCGGGCAGTGCAGCGGGATGTGACGGACCGCGAGGAGTCCCGGCAGAAGCTCGACGATCAGCGCCGCAGGCTCAACGCCATTTTTGCCAGCGTCAAAGACGCCATCATCACGGTGGATCTGAATCTGCGGGTCATCGAGGCCAATCAGTCTACGGAAAAGATTTGCGGCGTCAACACCCGGCGGATCGGAGGAAAAATCTTTTCCGAATGCCTGGAGCAGTGCAATCGGGCCTGCTGCGAAGTTCTGCGGCAGACGTTGGAACAAAAGATGTCGGTTTCCGATTACCGCATCGAATGCGACCACCAGAACCGCTGCCGGCAGCTCGTCAGCGTCAACAGCACGCCGCTTCTGGACCATCAGGGGGAATTCGCCGGCGCCGTGCTGGTGATCCGCGACATCACCCGCCTAAGTGATCTGGAAAGAAACCTGCGCGAACGCCACACGTTTCAGAACATCGTCGGCCGCAGCCGGAAGATGCAGGATATTTACAGTCTGCTCGAAGACCTGGCGAGCCTGGAAACCACGGTGCTGGTCACCGGAGAAAGCGGAACGGGCAAGGAGCTCGTGGCCAAGGCGCTGCATTACACGGGTCAGCGCGCTTTCCGTCCCTTTGTGACCGTCAACTGTTCGGCTCTGGCGGAAAGCCTTCTGGAAAGCGAACTCTTCGGTCACGTGCGCGGGGCGTTTACCGGCGCGGTCAAAGACAAGCAGGGGCGGTTTGAAGCGGCCGACGGCGGGACCATCATGCTCGATGAGATCGGAGAGGTTTCCCCCCTGATTCAGCTCAAACTGCTGCGGGTTCTCCAGGAAAAGGTGTTTGAACGGGTAGGCGAGTCTTTTCCCCGTAAAGCGAACGTGCGGGTGATCGCCTGCACCAACCGCAATCTCAAGGAAAAGGTCCGCCGGGGCGAATTCCGCGAAGACCTGTATTACCGGCTGATGGTGGTGGAGGTTCCTCTTCCGCCGCTGCGCGAACGCATGGAGGATTTGCCGCTGCTGGTCGATCATTTCCGTCAGATCTTCAATGAAAAATTCAGCAAGCACATCGACGGCGTGACGGAAGACGTGCTGGACCGGTTCATGCAGTATTCGTGGCCCGGTAATGTTCGGGAGCTGGAGCATGCGATTGAGCACGCCTTTATCTTATGCCGCGGGCAGATGATCAGTCCGGAACATTTGCCGGCGGCCATCAACGATCCTATCGAAACCGAAAAAAGCAAGGTCAGAAGCTTGCGAATTGCCGGCAAGACCACGGCGCGCGAGGATATCGTGAAGGCTCTCCATAAAACGGGCGGCAATAAAACCGAGGCGGCCCGTCTGCTCGGGATTAACCGGCGCACCGTTTATCGAAAAATCGAAAAGAATAGCTCCGTCAATCCCACCTGATAAGGACGTGTGTGACATGTCTCAGTGGTGTGGCCTGTAAATGTGTGCCATGTCACACACATCATCCGTCTCTCCCTGCCGCCCTAATGCAAGAATAAGATATCACTGCTGTTTATTAAAAAACTGCCGGTGAGTTTTGGCATGTATCCTGTAAGTCCATTCGGTTTAAATCATCTGAAAAAGTTTCGTGGGTTTTCGGGAATCCGGTGAGCGGAAGCAAATCATCGGGCAGTCAGGCATCCATTTCAGGAACAGGGAGGGGAGAAATCATGCATAAGAAAGTCAAATTTTGTTTCCAGCAAGTGCGGTTGATTGCGGCAGGGATGGCTTTGCTGTCCGTTTTATTCTGGATGACGGGATGCACCGGCGGGGATGAACAGATCGTATTTTTACCGCAAGAAAGGACGATCAGCACCGCGTTTGGCGATGTCCGGGGAACCACCGTTGAGGAGGCCTGGGTCTGGAAGGGGATTCCCTACGCCAAGCCGCCGGTGGGCGACCTGCGATGGATGGCGCCTGTGGATCCCGATCCGTGGGCCGGCGTTCGGGACGCCAGCCAGCCCTGCAGCGAATGCGTGCAGCAGGTTTACTCGCCGCAGTGGTTTTCACAAAATGTCTTTATCGGGAGCGAGGATTGTCTGTATCTCGATATTTACGCGCCGCGCACCTGGACTAAAAATCTTCCCGTCTATGTTTATATCCACGGCGGGTCGAATAATTTCGGCTCCGCCAAGCAGTACAACGGCGCCGAAATAGCCAAGCGCGGCAACATGATCGTGGTCTATGTGCAGTACCGCCTCAACGCGATGGGATTCTTGACGCATCCCTCGCTTCGGGAAAACGCCGCCGCGGCGGTCAATGTGGACGCCGGCATCAGCCAGGCGGCGTTGGATAATTCGGGGAACTACGGCATCCTCGATATTATGAAGGCGCTGGTCTGGGTGCAAAACAACATTGCCGCGTTCGGCGGCGATCCCGCCCGAGTCGTGGTGGGAGGCCAGTCGGCGGGCGCTCATGACATCATGTGTCTGCTCACGTCTCCTCTGCCCGCCAATTTCCGCGGTGTGTTCACACAGAGCGTGCCCGGTCCGGATTTGATGAATGTGAGAACCCTGGCCGAGTCGGATGCCTGGACCAACACCACAATTGACGGTCTTTTGATTCGCGGCGGATTAGCGCCGGACGCGGCAGCGGCCGCCGCTCTGCGCGCCGGCATGACCAACGCGCAGATTCGCGCTTTTCTGAAAAGTCAGCCCGCCGAGCTCGTTGCCCGATGCCGCAGAGACGGAACGGGGGCCGACGGTTCAGGCACCATGGCGTCGCACACCGGCATCCGCGACGGCAGTGTCGTGCGCGACGCGTCCTGGGTGGATGCGATCGCCGCCGGCAACTACCATAAAGTGCCCGTCGTCAACGGCGGCACGCGCTATGAGTGGAAGAACTTCGCTCCGCTCTATGGCGCCGCAATGAAAACCATGGTCTTTGCCCAGACCGGCGTCAATATTCCCTCCGGGACCTATTCCTGGCTCAATCTCTGGAATGTGATCGGCTTTCTGCCGCCCGCGCTGACGGCGGACCAGGTGCTGCCTCTTCAGGCCGACAAGGATTTTTATCAGACCGTGACGGATTTGCGGTCGCGCAAATGGAGGCTGAACGGCGTGGACGACATCAACCGGGCGCTCAAGGCGAACGATGCCGCCAATCCGGTCTACGGATTTATCTTCAAATGGGCCGGCGGCGGCGATCCCGCGCTGGAGGACTTTAAAAACTATTTCGGCGCCGCCCATTCAATGGATATTCCGTTTTTCCAGGGTCAGCCATCGGACTCGTGGAATTATTCCTTTACCGCCGTCAATCAAGCCGGGCGCATCGCCCTGCAGGAAGTGATGATGGACTATCTGATTGCGTTTGTAAAAACCTTGAATCCGAATCCGGCCGCTGCAGGGTTGCCCGACTGGCCGCAATGGGATCCGGCGGCGGGAGGTCCCAAGGTGATGACGTTTGACGCGACCCCGGGCGCTGCGGTGCTGGCCGTCGAAAATACGGAAATCATCGCCGCCGACCTCGATGCTGAAATTGCCGCGGCCAAGGGAGTTCCCTTTTCCGCGGCCTGGTGGGCCTGTACGATTCAGGGCCTCTAGCTGACATCATGAGTTATCCGCTGCGGCGAAGAACGGCGCCAGGGAAGCCGGTGGGCTCCCCGGCGCCGTTCAGGGATGAAATTACCGAAAAGCCGGGGTATTTTTACGGCGCCCGGGGCTATTTTTTTTCATCTTGCATTTTTCCGATTTTTCAGTTCACGCGGCTCCACACAATTTTTTCCAGACAACAAAAATCGGTGCAAGAAAAATCGGCGCGGCATGCTTTGCGCGAGAGTGCGCGTTGTTGCTTTGCCGCCTCGGGTGGCGGGGAGCGGCCGATGATTTTAAGCGGAGGCTGTCCGAAAATAATAATTTTTTCTAAGGAGGAGAAAAAGAATGCAGAAGAAGCGCAAATCCTGTTATCAAAAGTTGTGTTATGCTTTTTCGTTGATGGCGCTGGGGATGTTTCTGGCCGCCGGCGTCGGCTGCAAAAACGGCGAAGAGGAATGGTTCGGTTCGACAGTCGTCAAAACCGGTTTTGGTTATGTCCGGGGCTCTGTCGAAGACGGCGTGAGCAGCTGGAAGGGAATTCCGTACGCCAAACCGCCTGTGGGCGAATTGCGCTGGGCGGCGCCGGTGGATCCCGATCCCTGGCAGGGGGTCCGGAACGCCACTGAGCCCTGCGTCGCCTGCGCGCAGCAGGAAGCGGATAAATTCTGGCGCGCTGCCCCGGGGGAGTTTGTAGGCAGTGAGGATTGTCTGTATCTGGATATCTACCGTCCCGGCACGCCGGCCAGAAATCTTCCCGTCTATGTCTGGATTCACGGCGGAGCGAATGTGATGGGCGCGGCCGCTCTCTACGAGGGGGCGGCTCTGGCCAAACGCGGCAATATGATCGTGGTGGTGATTCAGTACCGTCTGGGCATGTTCGGGTGGCTGGCGCATCCCGCCTTTCGATCCACGGGGACGGCCCTGGATCAGTCGGGGAATTTCGGCACCCTCGACCATATGAAAGCTCTGGCCTGGGTGCAGAACAATATTGAGGCGTTCGGCGGCGATCCCGGACGGGTGACGATCGGCGGCCAGTCCGCGGGCGGCCAGCATGTCATGAATCTGATCATCACTCCCCTCGTCAATACGTTTCACCGCGCCCTTGCCATGAGTCCGGCGCTTACGCAACTGATGCCGCTGCGGCCGTTAGCCGACGGGGATGCAGAGACCGACGCCCTCATTGACTGGCTCCTGGTGGACGATGGAACCTGCGCCGACGCGGCGGCGGCCGCCGCCTACCGGGCCGGCATGTCCGATGAAGCCGTTCGGGCCTATCTGCGGGGAAAAGCGGCAAACAAGATCATGCAGGCGGCTATCGCCGGCCCCGGCGGCGGGGCGTCCATGCCGGTGCCCACCTCTTTTCTGGATGGCGTCGTTCTGCCGGCGACAAGCTGGCTGGAGGCGATCCAAGCCGGCAATTTTAAGAAAGTTCCGCTGATCATCGGGACAACAAAGTACGAATACAAGGATTTGATGACCCTTTATGGCGCGGCGTTGAAGATGGGGCTGGGTGTTCCTTCCGGCGCCTATTCCTGGAACAACCTCTACGATGTGCTCAACGGCACATTGACGTTTGATGAGGTTTTGCCGACGGCGGGCGATCAGTTCGCTTACGAACAGTCCGGTCTGCTGAAAGCGCGCAAGTGGCAGTACGATGTGAACCAGATCGCCCGGGCGATCAAAGCTGAAAACGCCGCAAATGCGGTTTATACTTATCTGTTTGCCTGGGCCGGAGGCGGCGATCCCGCCCTGGAAGATTTTCGAAAAATTTTCGGCGCATCGCACGCCCAGGATGTGCCGTTCCTCTTCGGGGACGAGGAAGACCTCTTCAGGGGCTATTCGTTTACACCGGCCAACCAGGCCGGCCGTGTCGCGCTGCAGGGGGCAATGATGGATTACCTGAGCGCGTTTGTGAATACCGGCAATCCCAATCCGGCGGCGTCGGCGCTGCTGCCGTGGACCCAGTGGTCCAATGCGGATGGAGAAAATAAATTCCTCATTTTTGATGCTGATCTGGACCGGGCGGCGCTGGTCATGAGCAATGCGGAGGCGACGGCCGCCATCGTCAACAATGAAATTTTGACGGCTCTGGCGACGGATCCCAACGCGCCGTCACCGGTTCTGACTTTTTTGTTTGCCGCTCTGGGGGTCCTGCCCCTGCTGTAAGCGGTCGGTCACTGCACCAGACGGAAGAGGACCTGAAAACGGTTCTCTTCCGTGTTTATTGTCTTTTTCTGGTATTTTTTTCATTCATTGACATTCCCTGCCATCTATATTATCAATATGCCGTCAAATTAAAATTAAAGAGAGGAGTGGCATGATGAAAAAATCAAGTATTTTGATGCGTGGTTTTGTATGTGCAGCAGCAGGCGTCTTTCTGTTTGTTTTCATGATCGGATGCAGCGCTTTGAGCACCGGCGTCAGCGGATCACCTGCCTTGAAGGGCGTTTTTATGGATGGTCCGGTCGGCGGTCTGAACTACTCCACCCCAACCCTGAAAGGCGTTACCAAGGCGGACGGAATATTTGAATATAAAGCCGGTGAAACCGTTACTTTTTCTCTGGGCGGTCTTGAACTCGGCTCGGCAACGGGAAAACCCGTCATTACTCCTCTGGACATCGTCAAGGACGCCAAGGGAGCCAATGATCAGCGCGTGGTCAATATCTGTGTTCTTCTGCAGACCCTGGACCAGGATGGAAACGCGGACAACGGTATTATGATTTCCGAAAAAGCCGCGGCGTTCGTAGGCCAGTACGGCAAGAACATCAATTTCGACAAATCCGTCCGCGCCTTTTCCTTTGACGGCGGCTTCCGCTCCGTGATGGCCGAACTGAACAACATCGACTTTTTCGGAGATGTGCCGCGGGCCGTGAAGCCTCCGGGAGTCGCTCAGAAGCATCTGCAAGCTTCGCTGGCGGAGCTGCAGAAGAAGGCGGAACCCGCCAAGAAGTAAGGTGCCTTCCCATAAATTACAGGGGGCTTTTGCCGACGGCAAAAGCCCCTTTTTTTACGTGTTGTGACAGTCGTTGTTCGGTGCCGACAATAACGCGGAGATGCCGCTTCCGGCTCGTTACCGGCCTTTAAATAGGTACCGCTCGAAGAAACGGTTGTAGGCCGTCCAGTCGGACTCGGCATTGGCGGCGTCGGCGGCGACGAAGCTTTGAAAGGCGTTGAGCTTTGCGTCGAGGTCGTCCATGAAGTGGATGACCAGCGCTTCCATGGTTTTCGGGCGCTTGGGCGAACCGAATTCAAATTCGCCGTGATGGCTTAAGATGATGTGGCGAAGCTCCAGCGCGAGCTGCGGGGGGAAACTCCCGATGGCTTCCATCTTCTTGTCGATCATCTCCACGCCCATCACCAGATGCCCGATCATCCGGCCTTCGTCGCTGTAAGCAATGAGGCCGTCGTAGTTGAACTCGTAAATCTTGCCGATGTCGTGCAGGATACCGCCGGCGATGAGCAGGTCCCGATTGAGGTGAGGATAATGTTCGGCCGCCCGGTCGAGCATCCGGACGACGGACAGCGTATGCTCCAGGAGGCCGCCCAGGTAAATGTGATGAAATCCTTTTGCCGCCGGCGCGCGCCGGAACCGGTCAGCCGTTTCTTCATCATGGAAAAACGCCCACAGCAGTTTTTGGAGCGGTTCGGACGAAAGCGAGTCAATGTAGGCGAGGATGTCCCGGAACATCGCCGGGATATCCATCTTGCTCACCGGCTGATAATCTGCCGGATCGACATCCCCGGGCGCGCAGGGCTTGACCGTGACGATGGAGATTTGCAGCGCGTTGCGGTAGTTTTGCGCCCGTCCTTCGATGAAGATGATGTCGCCCTTCTTGAACACGCGGTCCAGTTCGACGGCGTTGTCCCAGATCTTGCCGTCGGTTTCGCCGGTTTTGTCTTTCAGGCGGACGTTCAGATACGGCGAGCCTTTCTGGGAAAAAGCCAAACTCTTGTCCGCGGCCAGAAAGGAAGAGGCGATTTTATCGCCGGGTTTGATGTCCTGCAGGTAGATGTCCTTGGTTTTCAAATGAACCGCCTTTCGTTAAAAAATTTTACAGTCGTTAAGTTATTTTTTTTCCCGCAGGATCCTGTGGTCTCCCACGCGCACAGTCAGTTTGCTCGCGTCGAAATACTCCATGAGCGGAATAATGTACTTGCGGGAAAGGCCGGTCAGATCTTTGAAAGTCGCAGGGGTCGCCTGACCGTCGCGGACCAGCCGGGTCCTGTAGTCCTCGCGCAGCTTTTCCAGCGCCCCGCGGGCGAAGCACAGATCCTCGTTAATCTGAACGAGTTCGCCCTCCTTGAACATCAGTTTGACGATGTTCTGCGCCTTGGCCTTCCGGTCGGGAAAACCGCTGATCACCTCGGCCAGGGACGGTGGGGCGAGTCCGGCCTGCGCATAGGTCGAGGCGATGGACTGCCGCAGTTCGTCTTCTTCGCCGGCGAGCTGCACCGCGTGGGTGGCCAGCCGGACGCTGTCTTTGTCACCCGCGACGGCGCCTTTTCTCGTGAGGCCGGACAGCACCATGTTGAAGAGTTTCGCCGATACGGCCGCGGGCAGCGCCGCCTTGAGTTCTTCCTTGGAGATGCCTTCCCTGAGAGGATTGTCCCTGTGGTACGCCTTGAGGCTTGACGTCAGCATGTCTTCCAACTGGCCGTACAGACGCGCGGACAGGGACAAGGCCTCCTCGCCGGCAAGAAGAACGGCTTGTCGGCCGGAAAACAGTTTTTCCAGGGTGTCGCGGACTTTCTTCACCGGGACGCCCGCGCGAAAGGCCAGCATCCGGGCGTTGGCGCCGCTCCAGCCGGCGCGTTCCAGCAAAATACAGAGGCGGTCCGGCAGGGCGCCGCTTTGCAGAATCAGAAGATCGTTGAGGATTTTTTGCTGGTGTCTTTTATGCTTGACGGGCAGGGGATCGAGTATCCGGCCGCCTCCGATGGTGGTGACCGGCGAATAGCTGCGCAGCACGAAATGATCGCCCGCCACGACAACGTCCTCGTCCGTCAGAATCAACTGGGCGAAAGACTTTTCGCCCGGGGCCAGTTCATCCGTGTCCAGCAGAATGATCCGCGTCATGATTTCCGTTGTGCCCGTGTGCAGTCGCACCAGCGCGCGGTTTTTCAGCTTCCGGGTATTGGAGGGCAGATATTCAAAAAAAACATCCATCCGCCGCGTGGGCCAGACGGTCTGCGGCCGGACCAGCACATCGCCCCGCTCGAGCGTTGATTTTTCGACGCCCTGCAGATTGACGGCCGTTCGCTGTCCGGAAAAGGCCTCTTCCACCGGTTCGTTATGGACCTGCAGGCCGCGGATGCGCGCCGCGGTTCCTTCCGGCAGGATCGTGATCTCCTCGCCCGTCCGGATCCGGTCGGCAATCAGCGTTCCGGTGACCACCGTGCCGAAGCCCTTCATGGTGAAAATCCGGTCCACCGGCAGACGGAAAATGCCGTCGTCGTTTTTTTCGCTCAATTGCGCCGCGACCCGGTCGATTTCGGCCAAAAGCTCCCGGATGCCGGTTTCCTTGACGGCGGATACGGAGATGATCGGCGCGCCGGCGAGGAACGTGCCCGTGAGGTAATCGGAAATTTCCGACCGCACGAGCTCCAGCCAGTCCTGTTCCACGAGATCGATTTTCGTGAGGGCGACCAGACCGGTCGTGATGCCCAGGAGCGAACAGATATGGAGATGCTCCTTCGTTTGCGGCATGACGCCCTCGTCAGCGGCAATGACCATCAGCACCAGATCGATACCGGCTGCGCCGGCCACCATGTGCTTGATGAATTTTTCATGACCCGGCACGTCGACAATGCCGAGCGTCGGTCCGGAAGGAAGGGTCAGGGAGGCAAATCCCAGTTCGATAGTGATGCCTCTTTCCTTTTCTTCCTTGAGACGGTCGGTATCCACGCCGGTCAGCGCCTTGATCAAGGATGTCTTGCCGTGGTCCACATGACCGGCTGTGCCTAAAACGAAATGCTGCATGCCTCTGTCCCAGTGTCTTGATATTTGCGGGAAAAGAGATAACAAACTCCCGGGTATTTCACAACCTCATATTTGAAAGCGGTTTGGTCCGGGCCGGCCGGCCTCTGATTTTATTCTTGAAAATAGGCATTGGAATTGTTAGACAGGAAAAAACAAGAGGTGTTTTTTGCGTATTTTAGGGCTGGATTACGGTGAAAAACGAATCGGTGTGGCCGTCTGTGATGAGCTGGGATTGACAGCGCAGGGCCTGCCGACGCTTGTCCGGAAAACAAGAAAGCATGATCTGGACATTCTGGGGCGATGGATTCGTGAATATTCGGTGCAGAAGATCGTCATCGGATATCCGGTGCGGCTCGACGGGTCCGAAGGCATCCAGTGTGAGAAGGTCAACCGTTTTGCCGGGTTGCTCGCCGATGCGTTTTCTCTTCCCGTGCTGAAATGGCCGGAGACGCTTTCCACCAAAGAAGCGGAAGACATTTTGATTTCATCCGGTGTCCGCTGGCAAAAAAGGAAGGAAAAAGTCGATCGGCTGGCCGCCTGCCTGATTCTTCAGAATTATCTGGATTACGCCGGTAAACCGCCCGGCGGACAATCCTGAAATTCCACTTTGTCTATTTTCCATCCTGATATCAATGATGTGATGAAAAATGAAAAAAAAGATCCTTAGCATAATAGGTCATGCCTTGCTGGTGCCGCTTCTGGCGGCCCTTGTCTTCGGCGCTTTTTTATTCATCTATGCCCGCCTGCCGATTGATGAAACGAACACAACCCCGGTTCTGGTGGATATTCCGACCGGCACCAGTTTTGTCCGGGTTACGAAAATGCTGGCCGACGCCGGTCTGGTTGAAAACCGGTTTTTGTTTTACAGCCTGGTCGTCGTCAAACGGGGGACGCGGTTGATCCGCGCGGGAGAGTACGAGTTTGTTCCGTCCATCACGCCCGCCCAGCTGATCGACAAGCTGCTCCACGGCGATATCAAAAAATACCGCGTGACGATTCACGAGGATTTTTCGCTTCAGGAGGTAGCCGCGCGCCTCAGGGAATACAAGATGATCGATGAAGAAACCTTCTTTGAACTGGCCAGGGACCGCGTATTTCTGTCCTCGCTGGGCATTCCGGGACCTTCGATCGAAGGGTATCTTTTCCCCGACACATACTACCTGAACCGGTCGATGAGCACCCGTCAGGTCATGCGGATGATGGTGGAGCGTTTCTGGGATAAAATTTCACCGGAGATGATCAACCAGGCGGCGCAAAAAGGGCTCAACACCCATGAATTTGTCACCTTTGCATCGCTGATCGGCAAGGAGACCGGCTATACCGCTGAAAAACCCCTGATTGCCGCGGTGTTCTACAACCGGATGAAGAAGGGTATGCCGCTCCAAAGCGATCCGACAACCGTTTACGACCTCAAGAATTTCAACGGGAAAGTGCTGCGCCGCCACTACAGAAGAGCATCCCCCTACAACACCTACCTCATCCGCGGATTGCCGCCCGGTCCGATCGCCAATCCCGGCCTCGATTCTTACCGGGCGGTGCTCAATCCGGCGCCGGTGGATTACCTGTACTTCGTTTCCCAGAATGACGGAAGCCATTTTTTCTCATCGTCGTTTGACTCCCACAACAGCGCCATCGTCCGTTTGCGCACCGTGCCCACCGATGCTCCGTGACCACCGGCCGGCCGATACAACCCCATCCGTTTAATATAATTGCTTTTTGTTGATTTTCTCCGCCCGTTTTCCCGGCGGGGAGAGTTTCGGCGGATCCGCTTTGCCGCCGTCCGGAAACATCTTCGTCCCGAACCGGCCGTTGCGACCGGTCGCGGTCTCCTTTTTTCTCAGTGATTTTAAGTTATTCGATCGGAAGAAAGATATATTTTTTTCTTGACAAAGCCATTTTCCCCCTCTATATTGGCCACGTGGAGTAAAGTGGCTCATCGTGGAGGGAATGTGTAATGTCCGTATTTCGTGGGCAATATCATCACAGTATTGATGAAAAGGGAAGAATAATTTTCCCGTCGAAGTTCCGCGAAATTTTTGCTGAGCAGTATGACAATAAAATGGTCATCACGAACTGGGATGGATACCTGCTTGTGTTTCCCTACGCCGAATGGCGCCTCATCGAGGAAGAAATATCGAAGAAACGCATTTTGGATAAGAAGTTTCGCGACTTTCAGCGGTTCTTCATGTCCGGAGCGGTGGACTGCAATCTGGACAGTCAGGGTCGGGTGCTGATTCCGCCGACGCTGCGCGAATACGCCGGCCTGGAGAAGGATATTGTTCTGGCCGGCATGTTGAAAAATATTGAAATCTGGCCGAAGGACAAGTTTGACGAAAAACTGAAAACGGCCGGCGCTGAAATGGACAGAGATAACGAGATTGCCGCCAGTCTGGGGATCTGACCATGACCGCAGAATTTTCCCATGAACCGGTGATGCGCGAGGAAGTGCTCTCCTGGCTGGTGGGAAATAAAAGCGGCGTCTACGTGGACGGTACGATCGGCGGCGCGGGGCATGCCCGGGCGATTCTGGAGGCGACCACGGGACGGCTCGTCGGCATCGATTGCGATGAAGATGCCCTGGCGGCATCCGCCGAAAAGCTCGCGTCTTTCGGATCGCGCGTCGTCCTGGTGAAAGCGAATTTCGCCGATCTGTCCCTGGTGCTCGCGGATTTGCAGATCGATCAGGTGGACGGCGTCCTTCTGGATCTGGGAGTTTCTTCCCATCAACTGGATGCGGCGCACCGGGGATTCAGCTTCAGTCGGTGTGCGCCGCTGGATATGCGGATGGACCGCGACCTGAAGCTTTGCGCATACGATATTGTCAACGATTTCACGCCTACGGAACTGGCAAAAATAATTCGGGTATACGGAGAAGAGAAAATGGCGGCAAGAATCGCCCAGACCATAGCGCGAAAAAGGCGAATCGCTCCGATCGGGACGACATCGGAGCTGGCCGATCTGGTGACCTCCGTCATGCCGGCGCGGATGAGGCAGCTCAAGATTCATCCGGCCACCCGGACGTTTCAGGCGCTGCGGATCGCCGTGAACGCCGAGCTCGACCGGCTGCCCCGGGGGATCGAAAGCGCCGTTGCGGCCCTGAAAAGCGGCGGACGCCTGGCCGTGATTTCCTTTCATTCGCTCGAAGACCGGATCGTCAAAAATACCCTGCGGGACCTGGCCGCCTCCTGTGTCTGTCCCCGGGATATTCCATACTGCGTCTGCTCTAAGAAAGCCGTCGTGAACATTTTAACCCGCAAGGCGGCGACGCCCCCGGATGCGGAGATCCGGCGAAATCCGCGCGCCCGCAGCGCAAAGCTGCGCGTGGCAGAAAGGATTTGATCATGGCGCAGACGGCAGGAGCCCATGCGATTTCCCATAACCGGCCCGCCAAGGAGAGCGCCGCCGCGTCGTTCGGCGTGAAGTATCCGACGTTCATCGTGGTGGCGCTGGTTCTGATGTTTGTGGCGCTGGTTTACGTCGGGCTGCACATTCGGATGACCCAGATGGAGTACGACATCGCCGCCGCGCTTTCGGCCCGGGAACTGCTCCAGGAGGAACAAAAAAAGCTGAAACTGGAAATGGCCATGCTCAAATCGCCGCAGCGGATCGAAGACATCGCCCGGAACAAGCTGCAGATGTCCTATCCCACGGCGGAACAGGTGATTGTCATCAAACCTTCGGAGAAATAGTATGGCGGCAGACTCGAAAAAATGGCTGAAGTTCCGGCTGGCGAGCCTTCTCGCGATCTTTCTGGTTTTGTTTATCGCGCTGTTGTCGCGCGCCTTTCAGTTGCAGGTGCTCTCCGGCGAACAGCTCAAGAAGATGGCCCAGCGCCAGCACATCACCACGCTGCCGATCCATTCCGAGCGCGGCATGATTTACGACCGCAACGGCGAGAAGCTGGCCATGTCCGTTCTGGCGGATTCCGTGTGCGCCGACCCATCCCGGATCAACGATCCCGCGAAGGCGTCCCGCCGGATCGCGGCAGTTTTGAATCTCAACGCCGAAACGGTTTTTCGGAAAATTTCCGAGCCGAAGAGCTTTTGCTGGCTGGCCAGGAAAATATCGCCCGAACAGGCCGCCCAGGTCGAGGCGGCAAATATCGAAGGCGTTTTTCTGATCAAGGAACCGAAACGGTTTTATCCCAACGGACCGCTTGCCGCTCATCTGATCGGCTTTTCCGGTTTCGACGCCGAAGGGCTTGAAGGGCTGGAAAAAAAGTACGATGCCTATCTGCGGGGAAAACCGGAGAAACTGACCTGGGCGAGAGACGCGAAAGGGAAAAAACTTTTTCTGCACGTGGAACGCGCGGCTTCGCCCCGGGACAGCAGCGCCAACCTGGTGCTGACCATCGACAGCCGCATTCAGTATCTGGTGGAGACGCATCTGAAACAGGCGGTGCAGGACAAGGGAGCCAAGGGCGGCGTTGCCATCGTCATGGATCCGAAGACAGGCGAAATTCTGGCTTTGGCCAATGAGAAGGCGTTCAATCCCAACAACATTCGGAGGCTCACGCCCGACATCTGGCGCAACCGCGCCATTGCGGACGCGTTTGATCCCGGGTCCACCTTCAAGCCGTTTCTGGTCGCCGCTGCCCTGGAGGAAAAAGTCGTTCGGGAAGCGGACCGGTTTTTCTGCGAAAACGGCCATTACGTCGTCGCCAACCGGGTGATTCGCGAGGCCAACCGGAAACGCCACGGCTACCTGTCCGTGCGCGACATTCTGAAATACTCGAGCAACATCGGCTCCGCGAAAATCGCGGAAAAGCTCGGCCGGGAAAAGTACTACGATTATATCCGGAGTTTCGGCTTCGGGGCGAAGACGGGCATCGACTTGTCCGGCGAGGCGATCGGCCTGCTGAGACCCGCAAAAAACTGGACACGCGTGGATACGGCGGCGATCGCTTTCGGCCAGGGGATATCCGTCACGGCCATTCAGCTCATCACCGCGATGTCGGCGATCGCCAACGAAGGCGTTCTGATGAAGCCTTTCGTCGTCCGGGGGCTGACCGATCGGAACAATCAGCCGATTAAAATGTTCGGGCCGGAGACCGTCCGTCGGGTCGTGTCGGCGCAGACGTCCCGGCGCCTTACCGCCATGCTGACGCAGGTAGTCGGCGCCGAAGACGGCACAGGCAAGAACGCCCATATCGTCAATGTCGACGTCGCCGGCAAGACCGGCACCGCGCAGAAGTTCGATTTTGCGCGCGGCGTCTATTCCTCGGAACGCGTGCGCACGTCGTTTATCGGATTCTTCCCGTCGGACAATCCGCAGGTGGTGATTCTCGTCATCCTGGACGAACCGCAGCGCGACAAATGGGGCGGCGTGGCCGCCGCGCCGGTTTTCCGAAACATCGGCGAACAGATTCTCAACTGTTTTAAAACGAACATCCGGGAAACGCCCGTGTTCGAACCGCCCAAACCCGGCAGCGTAGAGCTGGTGGCTGCGGACGAAACGCTGCTGGAAAAAGCGGCCGTCCTGGAGGAGAACTTCGACGACGATGCGTCTCTCATGCCGGATTTTACAGGCCTCACGATTCGTGAAGCCCTGCGCAAAGCGAAGTCGCGCTCCATCGATCTGCAGATTTCGGGAAGCGGCTGGGCGGTAAAACAGATGCCGGCGCCCGGTTCGGCGCTGGGCGACGAACGGCTGTGCCGGGTCGTCTTTGAAAGGAAAGACTAGGGAAGGCATGAAACTTCGGCAACTATTACAGGGTCTCGAAATCGTCGGATGCGCGGGCGACGCGGATCGGGAGGGCGAGGTGTCTTCGGTCTGCTATGCGGCGTCGCAGTGCGGAAAGGACTCCCTGTTTGTCGCTATTCCCGGCCTGGCGCATGACGGACACGATTTCATCGGCGAGGCCGTCGAACGCGGCGCCCGGTATATCGTTTACTCCAGGGAGATGACGTTTCCAGACGGAATCGTTGCGATCCGGGTGGCCGACAGCCGCCGCGCGCTGGGACGGCTGGCCCGGAATTTTTTCGGCGACCCCTCGTCGGAACTTACGCTTGTCGGCATTACGGGAACGAGCGGGAAAACCACCGTCTCGTACCTGCTGGAATCGATGCTCTCGGCCGCCGGTTTCGGCTGCGGCGTTTTGGGGACGGTCAACTACCGGTTCGGAGGCAAAGTCCTGCCGGCGCCCAACACCACGCCGGAATCCTGCGATATGCAGAAGATCCTCCGGGAAATGGCCGACGCCGGCGTGACGCATGTGATTGCCGAAATCTCCTCGCACGCGCTCGATCTGCGCCGGGTGGACGAGTGCGATTTCGATCTGGGCATCTTCACCAATCTCAGTCCGGAGCACCTGGATTATCATCGGGATATGGAAGATTACTTCCGGGCGAAAAAAAGATTGTTTGCCGAGCTTCTGGCGCTTAGCAATAAACCGCGTCCGCAGAAGGCCGTCGTCAATGCGGACGACCCCTGGGGACAAAGGCTGGTTCGCGAGGCGGCGGTTCCCCTCTTGACTTACGGCCTGGAAGGCCAAAGCGATATAACTGTTGCGCGGGAGGAACATTCCCTGGACGGCATCCGGGCCGACATTCTCCTCACGGGTCGAATTCTCCCTGTAACATCCAGGCTTATCGGCCGGTTCAATCTGTCCAACATCCTGGCCGCCACGGCGGCCGCAACTTTGCTGGGCGCGGAACCGGCGGCGATTGAAGCCGGCATCCGCAACCTGCGGCAGGTTCCGGGCCGTCTGGAGAGAGTGCAATCCCCCGCCGGCATTCATGTTTTTGTCGATTATGCCCACAAACCGGACGCCTTGACGCAGGTGCTCGAGACGCTTACCCAACTTAAGCAAAAAAGGATATTGACTGTTTTCGGCTGCGGGGGTAATCGGGACCGCGCCAAAAGACCGCTCATGGGGCAAACGGCAACCGCGCTCAGTGATTTGACGATCATTACCTCCGATAATCCGCGCCGCGAAGATCCCCTGGCGATCATCGGTGAAATTGAGGCGGGAGTGGATCCGAAAGAAATTGAAAAGACAAACTCCGAAACTCCGGATTTTATCGCCGGCCGGCGCGCCTACACGGTCATCGCCGACCGGAAGGCGGCCATTGACGCTGCGATCGGGCTGGCCGGTCCCGGAGACATTGTGCTGATTGCCGGCAAAGGACATGAGGATTATCAGATCCTGGCAACGAAAAAGATTGCTTTTGACGACCGGGTGGCCGCCGCAGAGGCGCTGCACGCGCGGTTTGCCGGATGCGCAACGCCGGTGTTTTCCGTAGCCGACGTTCTGGCCGCGACCGGCGGACAGTTGGCCGCCGGAAACGCCGATACGCTGATTTACGGGATTTCCACCGATTCGCGAACCGTCCGGCCGGGCAATCTTTTTGTCGCCTTGACCGGTGAGCGTTTCGACGGCCATGCGTTCGTTGCCGGCGCCGTGGACGACAAAGCGGCAGCCGTGATCGTCGCCGCCGGCTCCGGCATTCGTCCGGAAACAATCGGCATGCGGGCGGCGGTGATTGTAGTCGAAGACACCCTGCGGGCGCTCGGCGATCTGGCGAACGCCTACCGCCGGCGTTTTTCCATTCCCGTCGTCGGCCTGACCGGCTCTTCGGGCAAGACGACCACCAGGGAAATGCTCTGCTCCATTCTCGCTCTGGAAAGAAACGTCCTCAAGACCGAAGGGAACCTCAACAATCTGATCGGCCTGCCGCAGACGATTTTCCGCCTGACGGGCGAACACGACATAGCCGTTTTGGAAATGGGGACGAACACACGCGGTGAGATCGAACGACTGGCGAGGATTGCCGAGCCCGACATCGGCTTGATCACCAATATCGGTCCGGCGCATCTGGCGGGCTTCGGTTCGGTGGCGACGGTGCGCGAGGAGAAGGGCGACCTGTTTGCCAACGTCCGCAAAACGGGAACGACCGTCGTGAATCTGGACGACGAGGCGGTTTGCGAAGCGGCCAACCGGTGGTCCGGACGCCGCGTCACGTTCAGCATGAGCGCCGCGGCCGACGTGGGGCTTAGCGACATCCGCAAAAACGGCGTTCGGGGCGCCGGCTTCAATCTGCTCATCGGCAAAGCGGCGCACCGGGTGGAGATGAAGGTCGCCGGCATTCACAGCCTTTACAACGCCATTGCCGCCGCCGCGACGGCGCTCGCCTGCGGGGCGTCGGTCGAGGCGATCCGCCGGGGGCTTGCCCTGTTTACGCCGGTCAGCGGGCGCATGGAAATCGTCCGGCTGCAAAACGGCGCGTACATTATCAACGACGCGTACAACGCCAATCCGGCGTCCGTCCGGGAAGCGCTCTTAACGCTCAAGGACCTGAAGAACGGGCATAACGCTTACGTGTTTCTGGGCGACATGCTGGAGCTGGGCGACGCCGCGCCGGAGATGCACCGCAAGGTCGGTCTGCTCTTGGCGACCATCGGCGTCGCAGCCGTTTTTCTGCAGGGTGACTTTGCCTCCGTGACGGCGGAAGGCGCCCGGGTTAACGGCCTGGATGAAGGACGGATTTTTCTTCTGAAGGATGATGAAGAGGCGCTGGCCTTTTTGAAAAAGGCGCTGCGCAAGGGCGACTGGGTCCTGGTGAAAGGATCCCGCCGGATGAAAATGGACAGAATAGCGGCACGGCTCATCGCCGAGGTGGGCGTTGCCGGGACGCAGGAGTGACGGACGGCGCGACCGGCCGGGAGAAAAAAAGTGATTTACGAACTCATCTATCCTCTGCATACGGCGCTTTCTTTCTTCAACGTGTTTCGGTACATCACGTTTCGGACGATTTTTGCCTCCATTACCGCTCTGGTCATCTGCCTGGTGCTGGGACGCTGGTTCATTCAGAAGCTGCAGTCCCTGCAGATTGATCAGCAGATCCGCGAAGACGGTCCGCAGACGCACCTGGTAAAAAAAGGCACGCCCACCATGGGCGGCGTGCTCGTCATCTTTGCGGTCATCGCGTCCACGCTCCTGTGGGCCAACCTGTCGGTGGGCTACATCTGGCTTGCGCTCCTGGTGACGGTCGGCTTCGGTCTGATCGGCTTTCTGGACGACTACCGGAAACTGGCGGGAAAAAGCTCCCGCGGCGTTTCCGGAAAGACGCGGCTTGCCGCGGAAATCGTCATCGCGTTGTTCGTCGGCGTGATTCTGTATTTCAAGCCGGGCTTCAACACGCAGGTGACGATCCCCTTTTTCAAAACCGTTTTGCCCAACCTGGGCTGGGGCTACATAATCTTTTGCGTTTTTATCATTGTCGGCGCGGCCAACGCCGTGAACCTCACCGACGGCCTTGACGGGCTGGCGACCGGACCGGCGGGCATCTGCTTTGTCACGTACCTGCTGTTTGCCTACTTTGCCGGAAACATCAAGGTGGCGCATTACCTGCAGATTCCCTATGTGCCCGGCGCGGGCGAATTGTCTGTGTTCTGCGGCGCGTTCATGGGCGCGGCGCTGGGCTTTTTGTGGTTCAACGCCTATCCGGCGGAAATCTTCATGGGCGATGTCGGATCGCTTTCCATGGGCGGGGCGCTGGGAACGGTTGCGGTGATTACCAAGCAGGAAATTCTGCTGGCGATCGTCGGCGGCATTTTTGTGATGGAGACGTTTTCCGTCATCTTCCAGGTGGGATATTTCAAGCTCACCGGCGGAAAAAGGATTTTCCGGATGGCGCCGATCCATCATCATTTCGAACTCAAGGGCTGGGCGGAGCCGAAGGTGATCGTCCGGTTCTGGATTATATCGATTCTGCTCGCGCTCGTGGCGATCAGCACGCTGAAACTGCGGTAGGGAAGACATGGACCTGAAAGGAAAGAAAAGCATCGTCATCGGTATGGGGAAAACGGGCATCGCCGCCGCCGCGTTTCTGGGCGCGCAGGGCGCGTCCGTGGTCGCGGTCGATGAAAAACCCGCGGCAGAATGGGGCGAGACCTGCAACCGCATCCTTGCCAGCCCGTGGCTGTCCGTCGGCCCCTACGATCCTTCCGTGCTCGCGGGCGCCGATCTGGTCGTTCCCTCGCCGGGCATTTCTCCCCGCAACGCCATTCTGGTCGCCGCGCAAACAGCGCGGATTCCGATCCTGAGCGAAATCGAACTGGCGTACCGTCATCTCCGTGCGCCGCTGATTGCGGTGACGGGCACCAACGGCAAGACCACCACCACCACGCTTCTGGGCGAAATGCTGAGCGCGGCGGGCAAAAAGGTTTTTGTCGGGGGCAACATCGGCAATCCGCTTATCGATTACGCGAACACGGCGCAGACCGACGATTTCGTCGTCGCCGAAATCAGCAGCTTCCAGCTGCAGTGGATCGAAACTTTTCGCCCGCGCGTTGCCCTGTTGCTCAACATCACCTGCGACCACATCGACTACCACGGCTCGTTTGACGAGTACCGGCGGATCAAGGCCCGGGTGTTTGAAAATCAGCAAAGCGCCGATTGGGCGATCGTGAACGCCGACGACGAGGCGCAAAAGGGGCTTGACGAGGCTCTCTCCGCGCGGATCGTCCGGTTCAGCACCCGCCGGAAACAGACGGAGGGCCTCTGGCTCGAAGACGACGCAATCTGCTGCCGGATGCAAAACGACGCCCCTGAGCGCTATCCGCTCGGCCTGATCCGGCTGCCGGGCCGGCACAACGTGGAGAACGTCATGGCGGCGCTGGCGGCGGCGCGATGCTGCGGCGCGGATCCCGAGAGCATCGCAAAGACCGTTTCCCGATTCCGCGGGCTTCCGCACCGCATTGAGTTTGCCGGCGAGAAAAACGCCGTCCGGTTTTACGACGACTCCAAGGGCACGAATGTGGATGCCGTCGTCCGGGCGCTCGAAACCTTCGACCGGCCCGTGATTTTGCTTCTCGGCGGCCGCGACAAGGACAGCGATTTTACCGCGCTTACGGGGATTTTGGAGAAGAAAGCCAAACAGGTGATTTTATTCGGCGAGGCGCGCGACCGCATCGAACCTCAGATCGGCCGGGGCGTGCCGAGCGTCAAGGAGTCCACGCTGGAAAACGCGACGCGCCGGGCGTATCGCGACGCCCGTCCGGGGGATGTTGTGCTGCTCTCGCCGGGATGCGCGAGCTTCGACGAATTTGCCAATTACAAGGAACGGGGGAATTTTTTCAAGGACGTGGTGAGGTCGTTTTAGATGGAAGCCGCCTTTAAAAAAGAAACCAATACGCCGGATATCATCCTGCTGCTCGTGACGCTGGTTCTGGTGACCGTGGGCGCCGCGATGATCTATTCGTCGAGCTCCATTCTGGCGATGGAAAAATTCAAGGACGGACAGTTTTTCATCAAGAAGCATCTGTTTTTTGTTTTTGTCGGCCTTGTGACGATGATCGTGATGACCAAGGTGCCCTATGAGCATCTTAAGAAGGTGGCGTATCCCGGCGTGATCGTTTCCATTGTGCTCTTGCTGCTGCTGTTCATTCCGCATGTCGGCATCCGTCGGGGCGGGGCGACCCGCTGGCTCAATATGGGCATCTTCACTTTTCAGGTAACGGAGCTGGTCAAGGTGGCAATGGTCGTTTTTCTGGCGCACCTGCTCACGCGCAAGGTGCACCATCTGAAGAAATTCAGCCGGGGCGTGGCCGTGCCCCTGTCGGTGACGGCCGTCATCATGGGCCTGATCATTTTTCAGCCGGATTTCGGAACCGTCGTCATTATCGCGTCGATCCTGCTTTTGATGCTGTCGCTGGCCGGCACCCGGATCACGCACCTGCTGTTTCTCGGCGCGGCGTTCATCCCCGTGGGGATCTGGCTGATCCTGCACAAGAGCTACCGGTTGGCGCGGTTGACGGCTTTTCTGGACCCGTGGAAGGATCCGGACAAGACGGGCTTTCAGCTCATCCAGTCGCTCATTTCCTTCGGATCGGGCGGCGTCTTCGGCCAGGGCCTGGGCGACGGCATGCAGAAATTGTTTTATCTGCCGGAGCCGCACACGGATTTTATTCTGGCGGTCATCGCGGAAGAGAGCGGCTTTGTCGGCGTGACGCTCATCATCGTCCTGTTCATCGTTTTTCTGCTGCGCGGCTTCATGATCGCGTTTCGTGCGCCGGATCTTTTCGGGACGCTTCTGGCCGCCGGACTGACGATGCTCATCGCCATGCAGGCGTTTATCAATATCGCGGGCGTAATGGGGCTCATTCCGCTCAAGGGGCTGGCGCTGCCGTTTTTAAGCTACGGCGGCACGTCGTTTGTCATGAGCATGCTGTCGGTGGGGATTCTGCTCAACATCTCCACCCAGCGGACGTAATGAGGTGAAGACGGTGCGGATGGTCATCGCGGGAGGAGGAACGGGAGGACATTTGTTTCCCGGCATTGCCGTGGCGGAGGAGTTTCTTCGTCGCGATTCCGCCAACCGGGTGATCTTCATCGGGACGAAGCGCGGCATCGAGCACCGGCTCTTGGGGCCGCTGGGCTACACGCTGCGGGAGATCGACGTGGAGGGCTTGAAAGGCCGGGGGCCGAAAGCGCTCGTCCGGGGGCTGTACGCGATTCCCAACAGCATGCTGCAGTCGCGGCGGATCTTCAGGGAATTCCGGCCGGACGTCGTGATCGGCGTCGGCGGATACGCGTCGGGGCCGGCGGTGATGGCCGCCCGGCTGATGCGCATTCCGACGGCCGTCGCCGAGCAAAACGCCCTGGCGGGAAACACCAACCGCATTTTGGGAAAGTTTGTCGATCGGGTGTTTCTGACCTACCAAGAGAGCCGGGGGCCGTTTGCGGCAAGGAAGGTTCTGGTGACCGGCAATCCCGTTCGGGCCGCGTTTGTCGACGCGTCGAAGCAAAGCTCTCCCGCGGATGCAAGGCGCGGTCTGCTGATCTTCGGCGGTTCGCAGGGGGCCGCGGCCATCAACAAAGCCGTGACGGAAATGCTGCCTCGGCTGAAAACGTTTACGCCCGCCGTCCGCGTCGTCCACCAGACGGGTGAACGGGAGGTGGAGACGGTCGGCCGTGCGTACCGCGATTGCGGCGTTGCGGCCGAGGTGACGCCGTTCATTTCGGATATGGTTTCGGCTTACGCGGCGGCGGATCTGATCATCTGCCGCGCCGGGGCGACGTCGCTTGCGGAAATCACGGCGGCCGGAAAGGCCTCGGTCCTGATTCCGTTTCCGTTTGCAGCCGACGACCACCAGACGCAAAACGCGCGCGCCATGGCGGATGCGGGCGCGGCGGTGATGATCCGGCAAAGCGAGCTTACGGGTGAAAAGCTTTTCGGTGTGGTGAAGGAACTCCTGGAGAACGAGCGCCGGCTCCGGGAGATGGAACAAAAATCCAAGGCGCTGGGCCGGCCGGACGCCGCAGCGGCGATCGTCGATGCCTGCCTGGAACTGGTCAAAAAGAAAAGGCGCTGAAAGGCGCCGGTGAAGGGAAAAGAATATCCATGGGAAAAGATCGGGAAACCGGATTCATGCAGCGCAAAGTCAAGCGCATCCATTTTGTCGGCATCGGCGGCATCGGCATGAGCGGCATTGCGGAGGTGCTGCTCAATCTCGGCTACGGCATCGGCGGTTCGGACACCCAGGTCAACGATACGACGGAGCGACTGCGGAGCCTCGGCGCCCAGGTGGCCCACGGCCATGCGGCGGAGAATATCGGCGACGCGGATGTGGTGGTGACCTCCACCGCCGTGAAGGCGGACAATCCGGAAGTGAAGGCGGCGCATCGCAGGAACATTCCGGTGATTCCCCGCGCGGAAATGCTGGCGGAGCTTCTGAAAATGAAATTTTCCGTGGCCGTGTCCGGCAGCCACGGCAAGACGACGACCACCTCCATGATCTCAACCCTTCTGGCCCAAGGCGGTCTGGACCCGACGATGGTGATCGGCGGAAAGCTGGCGTCCATCGGCTCCAACGCGCGGCTGGGAGACGGCGACATTATCGTCGCGGAGGCGGACGAAAGCGACGGTTCGTTTCTGAAGCTGTCGCCCGCGATCGCGGTGGTCACGAACATCGATCGCGAGCATCTCGACTACTATCCGGGCATCGCCGAAATCAAGGACGCCTTTCTGAAATTCGCCAACATCGTTCCTTTTTACGGCTGCACGGTCATGTGCAACGACAACGAACACGTGCGCGCCATCATCGGATCGGTCAAACGCCGGATCATCACCTACGGCATTGACGAGCCTGCGGACTACCGGGCGGGCGACATCCGGTTTCAGCCGGCGCGGACCCTTTACCGCCTGCTTTACAAGGGAGAGGATCTGGGCGAAACCGCGCTGGCCGTGCCGGGGCTTTTCAACGTCTACAACTCCATGGCGGCGACGGCCGTCGGCGTCGAGCTCGGACTCGATCTGCCGACGATCCGCGAAGGACTTCTGGCCTTCACCGGGGTTCAGCGGCGCCTCGAGATCAAGGGAAGCGCTGGGGGAATTACCGTGGTGGACGACTACGGGCACCATCCGACGGAAATTCTGGCCACGCTGGCCGCGGCCCGGCAGATGTGGCCCGGCCGGCTGCTCGTGGTTTTCCAGCCGCACCGCTTTACGCGCACGCAGGCGCTCTTTGACGAATTCACGCGGGCGTTCGGCAATGCGGACGTTCTGGTGTTAAACGACATCTATCCCGCTTCGGAAACCCCGATTCCCGGCATCAACTCGGCCGCGCTGTGGGCGGCGATCAAGGAAGGCGGCCATCCGCGTGTGGAATACATCGGCCAGGCGCAAAGCACGGTGGACTTTCTTCTGGCCGAAGCCCGGCCGGGCGATACGGTTCTCACCCTGGGCGCGGGCAGCGTATATAAAATCGGCGAGGCGTTTCTGGCGCAAAAAAAAGGAGCGGCGTCATCATGACAAAAAGGCAGGCCATAGCAGACGCTCTCGAAGGGCTGACGATCGGCAGTGTGCTCTACGACGAACCGATGTCGCGTCATGCGTCGCTGCGTCTGGGCGGCCCTGCGGATGCGCTGGTGGCGGCCGACAATGAGGACCAACTCTCTGCGGTCGTGCGGCGGTTGACCCAAAAAGGCATTGCGTTTCTGCCGGTCGGAAATCTGACCAATATCCTGGTGCGCGACGGCGGCTACCGCGGCGCGCTGTTGTGGATGCGGGGCTGGGACCAAACCGCCGTTTCGCCCGGGCCGGACGGAACCTATTTTCTGGATGCCCAGGCCGGCGCGGCGCTGGGCCGGGTGGTCGCTCTGGCCGCGGCCGAGGCGCTTGCGGGCGTCGAGTTTTGCGCGGGAATTCCCGGCAGCGTCGGCGGCGCCGTCCGGATGAACGCCGGCGCGTACGGATCAGAAATCAAGGATGTGATCGTCCATGTGACGGTGATGGACAGGGAAGGCCGGGTGCAGAAGCTGCGCCGCGAGGAAATCGCGTTTGCCTATCGCCGGTCCGGTCTGCCCGCGGACACCGTCATCTGCGGGGCGCGTTTTGTCCTGAAAAAAGGAGATGCCGGGGCGATTCGGGCGCGGATGAATGAAATCATGAAGTGGCGGCAGGAAAAGCATCCCCTGCAGTATCCCAGCGCCGGATCGGTTTTTAAAAATCTTCCGGGACTGCCGGCCGGCCGCCTGATCGAGGAGCTGGGCCTGAAAGGGCGGCGGCTGGGCGACGTGCAGATTTCGAAAAAGCACGCCAACTTCATCGTCAACAAGGGACAGGGGACGGCCGCCGATATGCTGGAACTGATCCGGCTGGTGCAGGAGACGGCTCATCGGGAAAGAGGCGTGAATCTGGAGCCGGAAATCGTGATGATCGGAGAGGATCGGTGAACGGGAAGATTCGAGGGGGTCTGGAAGCCAGGAAAAACCGACTGCGCCGCCGGATGATCGGAGCGCTTGGCGAATCCTTCGCTGCGGCGGTCCTGCTCTTCAGCGCGGCTTTGCTCGGCGCGGCGTTCATTTACGCCTACAGCGCGGTGTTGAGCGCTTCCTATCTGCAGATCCGGGAAGTATCCGTGCGTGGCGTGAAGGAGCTTACGGAAAAGGACATTCTCGCTCTGGCGAAGATTGCGCCGCAGGCGAACCTTCTGTCGGTGAGCGCGGACGCGGTGTCCGGGCGGATCCGCGCCAATCCCTGGATCCGGACGGTCTACATCGGCCGGGAATTTCCGGACCGCCTGGTGATCGAGGTGCGCGAACGCACGCCCGTCGCGCTGGTCAAACAGGCCGGAACCTTTTACCTGATGGATGCGGACGGATTCGTCTTCAAAAAATTATCGCGGAGCGACGATGTGGATCTGGCGATTATGACGGGGGTGAACATTCAGGCCGGGTCGCAGCCGGCCGTGGTGTCGGAGGCCCTCAAACTGCTCCAGACGCTGGGCGAAGAACCGCACGCCTCGCTGGGAACGATATCCGAAATTTCCGTCGATGAGGTTTTCGGTCTGTCCATTCTCACGGACAGGGGACTGCACCTGAAACTGGGCCGCGACAATTTTGAAGGCAAGATCCGCCGGCTGGACATCGTCCTGGCGGACCTGGAGAAGCGGGGAATGAAGGACGGCCGTCTGTTCGTCGATCTGACCGACGTGGCCAAGGTGACGGTGCAGCGGAAAGACGCGCTGGGAAAAGCGCAGAACGAAAAATCGGGGCCGCAGTATCGCATCTGACAAGCGGTCGTGTTTAAAAAGGTGAACTGATGGGCAGAAGAAAAAGCAACGTTCTGGTGGGCGTCGATATCGGAACGACGAAAACCGTGGCGATTGTCGGTGAGGTGACGGAAACCGGCATCGACATCATCGGCATGGGAATCACGCCCGCCCGGGAGCTGCGCAAAGGCGGCGTGGTCAATATCGACAACACCGTTGAGGCGGTCAGAAAAGCCGTGGAGGACGCGGAGCATATGTCGGGCTGCCGCATCAATTCCGCCTACGTCGGGATTGCGGGTCCGCACATCAAGGGACAGAACTCGCTGGGCATCGTCGCCGTCAAGGGCCGGGAGGTCGGCGAAGACGATCTGCAGCGGGCGATTGAAGCGTCCAAGGCCATTGCGATTCCCGTGGATCGTGAGATCCTGCATACGCTGCCCCAGAATTACGTGGTGGACGGCCAGGACGGCATCCGCGATCCGGTGGGCATGTCGGGCGTGCGGCTGGAAGCCAAGGTGCACATTGTCACGGGCGCGGCGGCGTCCATTCAGAATGTTGTCAAATCGGTCAACCGGGTCGGCCTCGACATCGACGACGTGGTTCTCGAGCAGCTCGCGGCCAGCGAGGCCGTCTTGAGCGCCGACGAAAAGGACCTGGGCGTCGCGCTCGTCGACCTGGGCGGCGCGACCACGAGCATTGCGGTTTTCGCGGAAGGCAGCATCAAGCACACGGCGTCGCTGCCGGTGGGCGGAAACTTTCTGACCTCGGACATTGCCACCGGCCTGCGCACGCCCTTTGCGGAGGCGGAGAAGATCAAGATCGAGTACGGCTGCGCGCTGACGTCGATGATTCCGAAAGAGGAAACCATCGAGGTGCCCAGCGTGGGCGGACGGGAGGCGCGCATGGTATCGCGCCAGATCCTGGGCCGGATCATGGAGCCCCGCATGGATGAAATTCTCAATATGGCGCTCAAGGAAATGGTCCGCTCCGGGTATGAAGATCTGCTGGCGGCGGGCATCGTCCTGACCGGCGGAACGGCGCTGCTGCCGGGGATCACGGAGATGGCGGAGCAGATCTTCGACCTGCCGGTGCGCCGCGGGTATCCCGCGGGCGTGGGGGGCTTAAGCGATGTCGCCAACACGCCGGCCTTTGCCGTCGGCGTCGGGTTGATTCTTTACGGCAGCCGGAACGTGCCCGGCGATTCCGTTTATCGCAGGACCGGAAATGTTTTCAGTGAATTTTTCAAAACGCTCAAAAAATGGTTTGTGGAGTTTTTTTAAAGAAAGAAGGGGGTGCGCATGTTTGAACTGACGGAAGTATGCATCGAGAATTCGGCAAGAATTAAGGTAATAGGCGCGGGCGGCGGAGGCGGCAACGCCGTCAACACCATGATTTCCTATGCGCTGCGGGGCGTCGATTTTATCATCGCGAACACCGACTCCCAGGCGCTGGGGGCCTCCAGCGCGCCCGTGAAGATCCAGATCGGCGCGGAGATCACCAAGGGACTGGGCGCCGGGTCCAATCCGGACGTCGGCAAGCAGGCGGCCCTGGAGTCCCGCGATGAAATCCGCCGGCATCTGGAAGGCGCGGATATGATCTTCATCACGGCGGGCCTGGGCGGCGGCACGGGCACGGGCGCCGCGCCGGTCATTGCGCAGGTGGCCCGCGAAAGCGGCGCGCTCACCGTGGCGGTGGTGACCAAGCCCTTTCAGTTTGAAGGCAAGCGGCGCAACCTCCAGGCGGAGGAAGGCATCCTCCAGCTGCGCGACGTGGTGGATACGCTGATCGTCGTTCCCAACCAGCGGCTGCTCAGTCTCGGCGGTCGGGGGCTTTCGCTTCTGGAAGCCTTCAAGAAGGCCGACGACATTCTGTATCAGGCCGTGAAGGGCATTTCCGATCTGATCATCGTCCCGGGCCTCATCAACCTGGATTTCGCCGATGTGAAGAACATCATGAGCAACATGGGCATGGCGCTCATGGGCACCGGCACGGCCAGCGGCGAAAACCGCGCCGTCGAAGCCGCGCAGCGGGCGATCTCCTCGCCGCTCCTGGAAGACAACACCATCCAGGGCGCGCAGGGCATCCTGCTCAGCATCACCGGCGGACCGGATATGAGTCTGTACGAAGTCAACGAAGCTTCGTCGCTCATTCAGGCCGAAGCGCATGAGGAGGCCAACATCATCTTCGGCACGGTCATCGACGAATCCATGGGAGACGAGATCCGGATTACCGTGATCGCCACCGGCTTCGAAGACGTGACGAAGAGAAAACAGGCGCCGGCCAACGTGGCGCATCTGGGCGGCTTCCGGAAAGAAGACCTCGCGACGCCCGCTTTCCTGCGCCGGGAAAAATCCCGCGACTCGGCCACCGTGTTGACCATGGGCCTCAACGACGACCAGGAGCACGTCGACATTGAGATTCCCACGTTTTTGCGCCGGCAGGCGGACTAGGGGAGGCCGTCGGCCATGAGACGCCGATGAACTGGAAACAAAAGCAGAAATACGAAGCCCTGCTGTCCCGCGAGCGGGGCGTCGTGAAAAAAGTCTGGGGAACCGGGCATACGGTTTGTCTGGCCTATCCCAACGCCTACCGGATCGGCATGGCCAACCTCGGTTTCCAGACGGTGTACCGGCTGTTTAACGATTTGCCCTCCTTTCTTTGTGAGCGAGCGTTTTGGCCCAGCGCCGGCGGCGGCGCCGAATCCGCCGCCGGCCGGGCGCCCCTGGTCAGCCTGGAGAGTCAAAAACCCCTCGCCGATTTCGATATTCTCGCTTTTTCCCTGTCGTTTGAAAACGATTACTCCGCCGTCCTGCAAATGCTGGAAGCGGCGGGAATTCCCCTCGCGGCCGAAGACCGCGATCTTACCCATCCGCTGGTGATGGGCGGCGGCATCGCGCCGACGCTCAATCCCGAGCCGCTGGCCGCTTTTTTCGACGTTTTTCTCTTGGGAGAGGCGGAAGAAATTCTGCCCGCGTTTGCGCGCCTCTACGCCGCCACGGCGGGCCTTGCCCGCAGGGATCGTCTGATCGCTTTGCAGACGCAACTGCCGGGCGTTTATGTTCCTGCGCTTTACGAAGTGTCCTATTTTCCGGAAGGTCCCGTCCGGCGCATGACCCCGCTTGCGGACGGCTTGCCGGAGACCATCCGGATCGAGCGCGTCCGGAACATTGACGCCTTCTGCACGACGCAAACCGTGAGCAGTCCCGATTCGGAAATGGCGGACATGTGCCTGGTGGAAGTGAACCGCGGCTGTCCGCACCTGTGCCGCTTCTGCGCCGCCGGCCATGTCTACGCGCCGCCGCGCTTCCGCGCATATGACGAAATCGTCAAGGCCGTCGACCGCGGTCTGGCGCTGAAAGGGAAGATCGGCCTGGTCGGCACGGCCGTTTCCGATCATCCCGACCTGGCGGACCTCTGCCGCCACATCGTGGCGCGCGGCGCCGCCGTGGGCGTGGGATCCCTGCGCGTCGACCGAATTACAGGCGAAATGCTGGATCTGCTGAAAGCGGGCGGGGTGGAAACCGTCGCGCTGGCGCCGGAGGCGGGAAGTCAGCGCCTGCGGGATCTCCTCCGCAAGGAGATCACCGCCGCCGACATCCTCGATGCAGCGCGGCTGCTGATTGAAAAAGACATCCTCAATCTGCGTTTGTATTTCATGGTCGGACTTCCGACCGAAGAGGACGGGGACATTGACGCGATCATCGATCTGGCCAGGAAAATTCAGCACACGGCGCTTGCCCACACGGCGGGCCGGAAGAAATTCCGTCGCATCACGCTGAGCGTCAACCAGTTCATTCCCAAGCCCCGCACGCCGCTGCAGTGGTGCGCGCTGGCGGACGTGCAGGACGTGCACCGGCGGATTCAAAAAATCGTTTCCGCCTTTCGCCGCGACCGGCAGATTGCCGTCCTTAAAGACGTTCCCAAGTGGAACTTCGTTCAGGCGCTTCTGTCGCTGGGCGACCGGCGCGTGGGCGACATTCTGCTGGCCGTCCATCGCCGCGGCGGCCACTGGATGAAAGCGCTCCGCGAAGTCGCCGTCAATCCCGACTTCTACGTCTACCGGCAAAAAGCGCTCCAGGAGTTCCTGCCCTGGGATATTGTCGATGTCGGCCTTCCGAAAAAAGCGCTGATGCGGGAATACCGCAAGGCGTTTCCCGATTTGCCCTAACGCTGCAGTTATCCGCTCAGGGAAGGAAGCCGCCCGGTAAAGATTAGGGATCGCCTCCGCTGTTCAAAAATCCTCTTGCTTTTCGCCGAGCTGATCGCCGCCGCCCAGGCGGGCGAAATTAATGCGCAGTTTTTTCCAGCGGTCGAGGACGGGCAGCCATTTTTCCGGCGCCGTTTCCATTTCGGCGAGCGTCAGTCTTTTGACCGCTTCGAAATGGGCGTCGAAGTCCTTGCGCCGAACAGGGGGGCGATTTGTATGAAAAATCATGAACGAACCGGCGGGTTGTGATAAACATTTCCATCCCGTGAAGAATAAGGGGAACAAAAACCTTGCGCTGGTTGTCTAAAAGGGAAGAAGGCGAAAAAAAATCCTCCGCCGACGATGATGCGGCGTGCGTTGCGGCCTGCCGGAAGGGCGATCCGGAGGCGTTTGCCGTCCTGGTGCGGCGGCACTCGTCCAAAATGCTCACGGTTGCCTGCCGCCTGCTCGGCGATTACGACGAAGCGTGCGACGTGACCCAGGAGGCGTTTTTGGCCGCTTACCGCTCGCTCGGCAGCTTTCGGGCCGACGCGGCGTTTTCGACCTGGCTGTACCGGATTGTGGTTAACTGCGCGAAAAACAGGCTCAAAAAGATCCGGATCCTGTCCGGGCGCGAAAGCGGACCGCCTGACGAAACGGGAGACGGCGGGTGCGCGGGCCCCGCCTGTCCGGCGGCTTCGGACGCAAACGACCCGGAGCGGGCGCTGGAACAGCGCGAGATCAACGCCCAGGTGGAAAAATGCCTGGCGGCGCTGGAGGAAGACCAGCGGGAAGTCCTGGTGCTGCGCGATGTCCGGGGCTTTTCGTACGGTGAAATCCGCGAGGTTCTGAAGATACCGGAAGGCACGGTGAAATCCCGGCTGGCCCGCGCGCGGCTGGCGATGAAGGACTGTCTGAAAAAAGCCATGGGGACGCTATGAAAACCTGTTCCAACATTGAAAATCTTCTGCCGCTTTACGAGGAGGGCGTTTTGTCCGACGCGGAAAAGCGATTGGTGGAGGAGCATCTGGCGCACTGCGACGCCTGTTTTCGCGAGCTGGCGGATTTGCGCAAGGCGGCCGCGCTGGTGCGCGGACTGCCCGAGGCGGCCCTGCCGCCCTGGTTCGAACAGAAAATCATGGCGCAGGTGCGCAGGGAGGCAGAAAGCCGGGCGAAAAACTGGTTTTGGCCGTTGAGGTTCAAAATTCCTGTTTCGATTGCCGCTACCCTTGTCATCGCCGTGCTGGCCGTTTTTATTTACCGCACGGGCGAAGAGCCGGTCCAATCCGTTTTGCCCGGCGCGCCGCCGCCCGCCGCACTGGAAACGATGCGGCAGACGGCCCCCGCTCCGCCGCCGGAAAGCGCAAAAAAAGAAGCGCCCGCGCCGCGGAAAAAAGCGCCCGTTTTGCCGCGGCCGGATGAAGGAAGCAAAGCCGTTTCCGCGGAAAATCTTGCCGATGTCGCGGCGCCGGCCGCCGCCCCCGCCGCGCTTCCGGAAGCTGTGGAAACGGCAAAAGACAAGGCTGCCGATGTTTTTTCGGTCGGGCAGAAGGGCAGTGGTTCCGGCGAAAAGAGAAGCGAAATACGCGAAAGACGTCCGGACCGGGTGCCGGCCGCGCCGGCGGCCGTTTTGCCCTCTCCGGTCCGGCTGACCCTCCGCGTGGAAAATCCCGCTGCCGCGGCGGCGGACGTGGAAAAGATTTTCAAGCAGGTTGGCGCCCGAAACATTACGCAGCGTCCGATGGGAGAGGGAATTGCCGTTTCCGCCGATCTGTCCGCGGAAAAATGGAAAACCGTCCGCGCCGCCCTCGGGAAAATCGGGCCGGCCGTTGAAAGCTCCGGAGCCGCTGATGAAGCGTCCGGCGGCATCGCCGCGACGGTTGTTCTGACGAGCCGGTGACAAACGGCGTCCGTCAAAAGCCGTTGCCTGGGGCGGCCCGCAAAAAAGGAAATCCTTCTTGAAAAGGATCGGAGTGGACTTGCAAAACGCAAAAATAGTACGCCGGGCGGCCGGCCGTCTGATGCTCGCGGCGCTGGCGGTTTTATGGATGGCTTCCTGCGGCGAACCGGACCGACCGGCCGCTGTGGCTGACCGGGCCCTGGCGCACATGCTTCATCTTTCGGAAGCGATCGGGCAGAGGGTCACGGGAACGCCAAACGAAGCGAAGGCGCTCGACTATGTCCGGCAGACCTTTCTCGCCATGGGCTACGAGCCGGCCGTTCAGCCGTTTGGCTTTGCTGAAGAGGGAGGCGGGGTTGTTTTTTCGGCCAACGTCATTGCGGTGCTGCCGGGGGACTCGTCCCGGGAAATCATCGTCGGCGCGCATTACGACTCCGTGGACGTCGGCCGGGGGTTTGCCGACAACGCATCGGGCGTGGGACTGTTGCTCGCCCTGGCCGGGCGGTTGAAAAACAGCCGCCCGCCCTGTACCGTCCGCTTTATCGTTTTCGGGGCCGAGGAACCGGGGTTTATCGGTTCCCGCTTTTATGTTGCAGGCATGTCCGAAGCCGAAATCGGCCAAACGGTGGGAATGATCAATCTCGATACGCTCGCCTGCGGCGACATGATCTACGCTTACGGCGGGGAAGGAGAGGCAGGCTGGATGAGACACAGGGCGCTGGACATCGCCGCGCAGCTGGGAATCGACCTGAAAACAAATCCCGGCTGGAATCCTCACTATCCCGCGGGCACGGCCGGGGACTGGAGCGACCACGCGCCTTTCCGGCAGGCGGGCATCGACTATCTGTACTGCGAGGCCACCAACTGGGAGATCGGGGATTTGGACGGCTCCCTGCAAACCGAAAAGTTCGGAGAGATTATTCACACGCCCAGAGACAACTTCTCTTTTCTGGCCAGGAACTTTCCCGGACGGGTCCGCGGTCAGCTCGGAGACTTTGCGCGGGTCCTGGAAACGTTTCTTCTGTCTGTCACGGCCGAAGACGCGGCGGCGCGCATCGACGCGCGCGGGAAAGATGAAGGGGATGCCCGACCGGCTGTTTACCTGCGCCGGGACGGCTCCGTGCGGAGACTTCCGCCGGAAACACCGGGAAGCCCGCTGCGGCTGCGAGACGAGCGCTAGGCGCCGGGCGGATTTTTCTTCGCTTGAGCAAGAAGGCGCCGGGTGAAACGGGCAAAGCGCCGGCCGAGGGGCAGCGATTCGTGAATGCTCTCCAGGGACTTGCGGGCGGCTTCCTCGCCGATCCGCACCAGGTCGGAAGCGCGGCTGAAGTCCGTCCAGTGCAGATTGCCCACGGCGGGGCGGATGACGACGTCCGCGTTTTTCAACTCCGTTTCTTCCAGGGCATTGGCCGTGATTTCACCCGCCCGGTAAAGGACGTCCTTGGCCGTTTCGATGCTGACGTCCGGCGGCAGTTCGCGGTCCACCATGACGGCGATGACGACGTCCGCGCCCGCGTTGCGCGCGGCGTGAACGGGAACGAGGCTGGTGACGCCGCCGTCGGCCAGCAGCCATTCGCCCATCCGTGTGGGCTCCACTGCGCCGGGAACGGAACTGCTCGCCAGCACCGCCTGGCGCAGCGATCCTTCGCTCAGCACCACCTGCCGGCCGGTGATCAGATCCGTTGTGACGGCGGCAAAGGGAATGCGCATGAGGCGGATGTCGATGTCGGGAAGCAGGTAATTGATGAGCGACTGAAAATCCTCGGCGGGCAGGATGGACGGGCTGATGAGCGCGCGGATCAGGTAGTACTGGTTTTTGGTGAAAATCTGCATTTTCTGCAGCAGCGTTTTGGGGCCGGGCGAAAACGTCATGCCGATGGACTTGATGGCCGATTCGGCAAACTCGGGGCTTTTCAGATAGGCGGTCACCTTCGCCGTGATTTCCTTTGTGGTCATGCCCGAGGCGTAAGCGCCGCCGATGAGCGCGCCGGCGCTGGTTCCCACGATCAGGTCAACGGCGATTTCCTCCTCTTCGAGGACGTTGAGAACTCCGATGTGCGCCAGCCCGCGGACGCCGCCGCCGCCCAGCGCCAGGCCGACTTTTTTTCCGGTCCATTTCATAATGGCTCGCTCCGCCAAGAGATGCGGAATCTTAGCAAGACGCCTCCCGTCTGTCAACCGGCGCTTCTGTACGGCCGCGTCCGGGAAAAGAAAAAAAGCGGGCTTGCGGCTTTACGGTTTGTGGCCGTTCAGAACCATGAGCGCGTCGACGATCACCGGCTGGCTGCCGCGGATGATGACCGGATTGATGTCGATTTCGGCGATTTCGTTGAGGCGGCAGCCCAGTTCCCCAATTTCCACCAAAGCGTCGGCCAGCGCCTTGCGGTCCACGGCGGGACTGCCGCGGAAAGCGTCGAGGAGCTTCGCCAGGCGGATTTCTTCGAGCATTTCTTCCGCGTCTTCCGTCGTCAGGGGCGCCACGCGGAACGTGACGTCCCGGATCGCTTCCGTGAAAACGCCGCCCACGCCGAACATGACGCAGGGGCCGAACTGCGGATCGCGGGTGAGTCCCAGAACGAATTCCCGGCTGCCCGAAACCATTTCCTGCACGAGAACCCCGTCGAGACCGGCCGCCCGATCCACGATTTCGGCGTAGGCAGAGGCGACCTCCGCTGCGTCTTTCAGGCCGAGCTTGACCAGGCCCATTTCCGTTTTATGGGCGGCCTTGTCCGAACAGCCTTTGAGCGCGACGGGGTAGCCGATTACCGAGGCGGCGAGCACCGCCTCTTCCTGGGACAGGGCGAGCTTTTCTTGCGTGACCGGAAGGCCGACCGCGCCCAGCACCTGTTTCGAGTCATATTCCGAAAGCGTTTTCTGGCCGCGCCGGGCGGCCTTTTTAATGAGCTCTTCCACGTTTTTTCTCCTTTTTCTGCAAATAATGAAACTGCTGGTGCGACACCACCAAGGCCCGCACCGCTTCTTCCAGCGTGTTGAACAGCGGAAGGTTTTTCTCGGCGCGCGCCGTCCGCACCCGCGCCATGCTGTTGAAGCAAAACAGCGCGGCGGGCTTCCGGTGGCGGCGGCACAGCTCGACCAGTTCGCTCATCACGTCGGCCACGTAATCGCGCCACATGCCCACGACGTGCAGAAGACCGTCCACGCCGGGATCGGAAAGCAGAATGTCGTAAATCTGCAGATACACTTCCGGCAGGGCCGGCCCGATGTCCACCGGATTGCCGGCGTTGAAAACACCGGGCAGCCGGCTGAGACTTTCCCTGGTCCGGGAGGTAAAGCGCGCCATGGCAAGCGGCGTTTCCGCGAGCAGGTCGGCGCCGATGCTGCCGAAGGCGCCCGAGTTGGTAAAGACGGCAATGCGTTTTCCGGACAAGAGCGGCATGTCGATAAACATCTTCGGCAGCGCGTGCAGCTCCTCCGGCGAACGCAGGCGGATGAGGCCCGCCTGGCGGCAGGCGCCCTCGAAGACCGCGTCATTGTTGGCCATGCCGGCCGTGTGCGACAGGGCGGCGGCCGAGCCGGCTTCGCTCACGCCCGACTTGTAGACGAGGATCGGTTTCGGGCAGCGCAGGGACGCCGCCATCAGCTTGTTTCCGCGCTGGACGTTTTCGAGGTACAGTCCGATAACCTCGGTGTTGTCCGTTGTGAAGTAATCGATGAAGTCGGATTCATCCACGTCGGACTTGTTGCCGATGCACACCATTTTGTTGACGCCCGGCAAATCTTCCATCAGCCGCTCGACCACCAGTCCGCCCACGCCGCCGCTTTGAATGACGTAAGACACGGTGCCCGGTTTCTGCACCGTCTTTTGCACCAGTTGATTGGCGCCGTACAGGCAGCAAAACCGGTTGCGGTTGTCCAGAATTCCCAGACAGTTGGGGCCGATGATGCGCATGGAATGGCGCCGGGCCGCCTCGGCAATTTCGGCCTGCAACCTCCGGCCGTCCGTGCCCTGCTCCGAGAAGCCTGAGCTCTCGATCACGATGTTGCGGATGCCGTTTTCGCCGCAGTCCCGGACGAAACCGGGAACGACGGCCGCAGGCGCAAGGATGACCGCGAGGTCGACCGGTCGACCGATGTCCCCCACCGATTTAAAGCCCGGCGCGCCGTGAACGTCTTCTCCGCCGCGGTTGACCGCAAACACGTCTCCCGAAAAAGCGATGTCCTCCTTGAGCGTTTTGCAGATGGTGGCGCCCAGATTGAAAGCGGCATTGGAAGCGCCGATGACCACGACGGACGATGGATTGAAGAATTTTTCCAGATTCGCGTTATTACCAGTTGTGTCCATAAGCAGTGTCTCCTGTGTCTGTAAACGACGTTTACATACAGAAACACCGTTACTATGTCAAGTCTTTTGTTAGGATTGGGACGCGGGAGGGGAAGTTGATATTTTTCTCAATAAACTTGACAGGTTTTGCGCGATCCGCTGCCTGTGCATCAGCACCTGCTCCATATTTTTTTCGGGATGATTCCGAAAGGTCGCGACAATTCCGGTGAGGGCGGCAAAGAGCGTGTGCGAATGACGGCGGACGTTTCCCTCTGCGTTCATTTTGATGAAGATGAGGTCGAAGTGGCCGAGAATTTCCCGTTCGATTCGGGTGAGCTTTTCAAACAGGGTCGGATCCACCGACCCGCCGAGGAAGAAGTTCATCATCATCTGGAAGTACTGGTCGTTGCGCGTGAAATATTCGATGAAATCCGCGATGACCTGCTCGATGGCGCCGTCGGACGACCGGTCGATCGTGACGAAGATCTTATCGAAGATGCCGCTGATTCCCCGCATGAAGGCTTCGGCAAACAGAGACTGCTGATCCGGAAAATGGCGGTAGATGAGGGCGGGCGAGACGCCGGCGCGTTTGGCGATGTCCCGCATGGTCACTTTGGGAAAGGGTTTGGTGGTGAATTCCTTTTCCGCGGCGGCAATGATGATGTCGCGGCGGGCCAGTTTTTCTTTTTCCTTGAGATCAGACAAAACCGTGTTCGTTTTCATGCGAAAGCCCGGATGAACGATTATTTTTGTGCTGTGAACGTCCTTTAAATATCATTGATGGGACGGCCTGTCAAACCCGAAGGAATCATCCGGATCGACTGGCCGGGAAGGGGCTTTCCCCGCCGGGATAATGTGTTGACACTCCTGCGGTTTGCTCTTATAGTTTTTCCGGCCCTGAGAGGTTGCATGTCGCGTCTTTTCGAAGACGGACGTCGCCTGAAGATACCACCCATCCGGACCGCGCGTCTTTTGCGGCCCGACAAGACAGGAGGATTCAACATGTCTGAACGATTTGCCTATCTGAAAGAGGCCTGGCGCGATGAAGCGCTCAAGAGACTTCAGTCGGAACTGACCCCGGAAAAAATGAACAACGTCACCACGTCCATGTCCAACATTTATAAAAACTGTCCCGGCGGCGAGGAGCAGTTTCTCTTTGTCGAATGCAGGGACGGGAAAGTCACCCGCGTCGAAACGGGCTCGGGCGAATCGCCGCAGGCGGAGTTCCGGATCATCGGGGATTACGAGACTTTTGCGAAAATTTCCCGCGCGGAGCTTGGCTCGCAAAAGGCGCTCATGACCGGCAAGCTCAAGCTCAAGGGCAACCTGGCCCGCGCGCTCAAACTGGCCGCCGTCGCCGACCGCCTCAACAAGGTGCTCGCGAAGATTCCAACGCAGTACTAGAAGGGAGATTGCATCATGACCAGAATACTGGACCCCACGGATAAATATTACATCGACAATCCCGGCCGCGTAAAGGCGATCCAGGCGGAAATGGCCCGGCGCGGCATCGACGTTTATCTCGGCTCGCGCATCCGCACCATGAGCTTTGTGCTGGATACGTTTTGCCCCTGGCGCAGCTATGTGATCATTCCGCCCGAAGGGCAGCCCACCTATTTTACGTTTGTCGTGGACGCGCTGCGCGTCGGCGACGAAACCTGGCTCGATTCCGACCACGTCCGCGCCTACGGCCCGATGGGCGGCATGGACCAGGTCTCCGCCATCACGGATTTTATCAAGGAGGAGCTCGGCATCCGGAAAGGGCGCCTGGGCTTTGAAGACGGCATTTCCACCTACACGGCCGAGGGAAATCTCTCGCACTGGGAGTACACGCATTTCAAGGACGCGCTTGCCGGTTTTGAATGGGAAAACGCGCACGACATCGTGGACGCCCTGTCGCTGATCAAGGACCAGGGGACGATCGAGCGCTTCCGCACAGCGTCGCTGATCGTCGACGAAGGCCACAAGGCGGCCCGCGCCGCGCTTACAAACGGCGGCTACAAGGGCATGACGGAAACCGTGATCGCCGGCATCGCCGCGCTGGCGATGCGCCGCGCCGGCAGCGTTTCCGAGTGGAACTTCGCGGGGCTCAACGAGATCTCCAGCGGCTACCGGACGGGGCTGGGCGCCTGCACGCCGCCCACGACCAAAGAAATCGGCGCGGGCGAGCCGCTGATGCTCGATTTTCACGCCATGTTCAAGCTGGCGCTGGGCGACCATTCGCACAACTACCTCATCGGGCCGGCGACCAAACGCCAGCGCCGGCATGCGGACAACTTTGTCGCCATCATTCAGACCGTCATCGACCACTACCGCGCTGGAACGACGCCCGGCACTCTGGCCGCGATCATGATGGACTTTGCCGAATCGCGCGGCTGCGGCGATTTCATCCAGCCCGCCTGCGAACACGGCATCGGGCTTTTCGGCGACGAGTGGCGCATCGGCGCCGTCGTCAATCCCGCGCTGCCCTACTGGACGGATCAGGACCACGTCTACCAGGAAAATGAAATGGTCGTCTGCGCGATGCAGTACGCCGCGCCGGAGGAGAACATCGGCTTCCGCTACGAAAACGACATCGTCATCACGAAAGACGGCTGCGAGGTTCTCTCGAAGTATCCGCTGGGGATCGAGGAGATCTCGTAAATCGGGCAGGATGCGCACACAATGAAAGGCATCCGTCTTCCCTGGCCGATCGATCTGGCGGGTTTTTACTGGCGGCGGAAAATTTACGGACAGCGCGTTCCGCTGCTGGCGAGCTTCAAGGTGACGTACCGCTGCAATTTATCCTGCCGCGCCTGTCCGTTTCATCTGCGCGCAGGGGAGGAAGGCGATACGCTCTCCTGGCGGCAGGCCGTGGACGCGCTTCAGGCGCTTCGGCGCGCGGGAACGCGCCTGGTGGTTTTTGAAGGCGGAGAACCGCTGCTGTGGAAAGATCAGACGCGCCGCCTGCACGACCTGGTGGTTTACGCCCGCCGGCATTTCCTGCGCGTGGCGGTGACCACCAACGGCACGCTGCCGCTGGACGTTCCCGCGCATGCGCTCTGGGTGAGCCTCGACGGTCTTCGCGAAACGCACGACGCGCTTCGCAGCGGCTCCTTCGACCGCGTTCAGGCCAACCTGGCGGCCACCCGCCATCCCCGGGTGTTCGTGCACTGCACGCTCAACCGCCGTAACTGGCGGGAAATCGACGCGCTTTGCCGGTGGGTGCGCGAGGCGCCGGCCGTTCGGGGCATGACCGTCCAGTTTTTCTATCCTTATTTTCAGGGAGAAGAAGACCTGGCCCTGGCGGAAGACGAGCGCCGGGAGGCCGTGGCCAGACTGCTGGAGCTGAAAAAGAAGGGCTTTCCCATTTTAAACTCCGCGGGAAGGCTTGCGGCCATGGCGCACAACCGCTGGCGCTGCCACGATGACATTCTGATCAACGTCGATCCGGACGGTGCGATTACCCGGGGCTGTTATGTGAAAAGCCGCGGGCGGATCGCCTGCAATGCGTGCGGCTTCACGCCGATGGCGGAGGCCTCCGGCGCGCTGGACCTGATTCCCGGCTCTCTGTGGGCGGGCTGGAAAATGTTTCTGAAAAGCTGAATTTTTTGCCTGAGCCGGAATCCGCGCGGGCAAAGGCGATTGCGAAAACGACACATCAAGGGGGAGAAGGCATGAGCGGTCAAAAGGAAAAAACGTTGCCTAAAAACGCGACGGAAGCGCAGGGACTTTTAATCAAGGCGGTGTATGAAAAGTACGGCAGCGAGGCTCTGCCCCTCATCGAAGAGGCTCTGGGCCGCCAGGGGCGGGCGCTGGGGCTTCGGGCAAAAAGCAAATTGCCGGACAACCGGCTTTCTTCGGTTGGAGCGGCCTTTGCCAAAAACTTCGATCCTTCCACGGTCGATGTGGTCGCGCTTTCCGACGACTTCTTTCACATCCGGGGGAAAAGCTGTCCGTTCGGTCTGAAAAATACGTCGCGCGAGCTTTGCGAGGCGGTGATGGCGATCGACCGCGAATATTTTCTGGCGGCGACGGACGGCCGGGCCTTGCTCATGATCGAGACAACCCGGGCCGAAGGAGGCGAATTCTGCAACACGGTTTATAACATTGCGCCGCAGCCAGACAAACGATAGCCGGACCGGCCGCCTCCGCCAAACCGGTTCCGGCGCCTTCCGGCGTCAAACCTGCACGATCCCCCATGGATCACTCCGGTAAGGTCTGCGGGCGGCCAGGCGGCGGTTGCAAAAAATGCTTTTCCGGAAAGTCAGAAGGGATTATGCTCGCCCTACGTAAAATCCGTTAACGACATTTGAAATCAGCGACAGACAGTGGAGGTTTAGGCTGATGCTGACGCGCAGAGAATTTCTGAAAGACGCCGCCTTTTGCGGGGCCGCGGGCCTCGCCTTTCCGCATTTGTCTTGCCGGTCGTCAGAGGAGATCTATGACATCGTCATCCGCAACGGTACGGTTTACAATGGAACCGCGGCCGCTCCCTTTGTCGCCGATGTCGGCATTGTCGGAGACCGGATCGTCGCCGTGGGGCATCTGGCCGCCTCCGGCCGGGCAACCATCAGCGCCCGCAACTGCATTGTTGCTCCCGGCTTCATCGATGTCCACGAGCACTCCGATTACCTCTTTCAGTCGCTCGGGGACGACAGAGAGGATGCCCGGGGGAACCGGTGCTGGATGTCCAATGAGGCGGGGCTGCTCCAGGGGGTGACAACAGTCGTATCGGGCAACTGCGGATACGGCTTTACGGACATGGACGAATACTACGCCTTTATCGACTCTCTGCCCTTTGCCCCCAATACCTGTTATCTCACGCCGCACGGCTACCTGCGCCAGGAACTCTTCGGCATCGATACGATGGACCTGACGCCGGATCAACTGGAGCGCCTGAAAGCGAAAGTCGCGCAGGAAATGGAAAAGGGCGCGCTCGGCATGTCCACGGGACTGGGCTATGTTCCCGGCGTAAACGCGTCCAAAGAAGAACTGATTGCGTTGAGCAGAGTGATTAAAAAGTATAACGGCATCTATGTCAGCCATATCCGCAACGAACCGCCGTCGGACTACACGAACGCCAACGTCCAGATCATGGCGGGCATTCTGGAGGCCATCGACATCGGACGGCAGGCCGGCGTCCCCGTACAGATTTCGCACATCAAAGCCTATATCGGAGGCGCGCCGGCGGGTGACGACGCAATTGGCCGGGCCATCGGGGATGCGCGCGCGGAGGGCATCGACGTAACGGCCGATCAGTACCCTTTTACGGCTTCTTCCATGAACCTGAGCGTGCTCGCGCCTCCGGCCTTCCGCACCGCGACCGGCATCAAACCGCAATACTGGAACGATCCGGAAGCCCGGCAGGCCATCCGGGACGCGGTGGCCGAAACGTTTCTGACGCTGACGACGGATAAAATTCTCATCACCCTGTGGACGGGTAAACGCGACTATGCCTACACGTCGCTCCAGGAGATCGCCGCTGAAGAGGGAAAGGATGCGGCGGAAATCTACGTGGAGATGGTTTGTGGGGAAAATCCTCCGGCCGGAATATTTTTCGTGATTGACGAGGGGGCGCTGAGACAGTTGATGGCCAAAGAATACGTCTTTACGGGATCGGACGGCTGCGCCGTGCCGGAACAGGCATCCTACGGGCATCCCCGGACAACGTCTTCTTTTGTCAAAAAGCTGAAGGTCTTTGCCCTGGAAGAGGGGGTGTTGAGTCTTCAGAGCGCTCTTTTGTCCATGACGTCCCGCCCCGCCGAAAAATTCGGCATCAGGCAACGGGGGAAAATCCTTCCGGAGTATTACGCCGACGTGTGTGTGTTCGATCCGGCCGCCCTGGAAGCGCCGGCGACATATCTGGAGCCGTCTGTTTACAGCAAAGGCGTGAGGTATGTGATCGTCAACGGCGTGATCGAGGTTGCAAACGGCTCCGTCACGGGATTGCGCGGCGGCCGGGCGCTGCGGCGGTCGACGTGAAAAAGGCATCAGGCAGCAAAGCGGGAAAAAACGTTATCCCCCTCTCACGGGATATTGATTCTCTTTTCATCGGACGCTGCAAATCCTATCGTTGTTTTTCCTGTCGCCACTGGCGCGATATGCGAACCGGCCGGTAAGGGAACGCTGCGGCATGCGTATCCGTGAAGGCGGAGGGCTTTGCCTCTTTCTTTTGTCGAATGCGGCGATTTGTGATAGTGAACGGCATATTTTCTTAAAGGAGCGACGATGATGAGAACCATGAAAGAACTGTTTGATTTGTCCGGACAGGTGGCCATTGTAACGGGCGGCGGATACGGCCTGGGATATCAACTGGCCCATGCCCTGGGGGAGGCTGGAGCGAATCTGGTGATTGCCGCCAGAAAACTCGACAAGTGCAAGGCGTCCGCCGAAATCCTGGAAAAGGAACTGGGCGTCAAGGTCCTGCCGGCGCGCCTGGATTTGACTCAGCCGGCGGAGATAGACGCCTTGTTTGAACGGGTGCAAAAAGAATTCGGCAAAGTGGACATCCTGGTCAACAATTCAGGCGTCGCCCTGGTGGAGCCCATTTTCAAATTCTCGCTGGAAACATGGCGCCAGGTCATCGACACGAATCTGACGGGACTGTGGCTGATGTGCCAGAAGGCGGGGTCGCTGATGACCAGGCAGGGGTACGGCCGCATTATCAATATTGCCTCCATTACCGGTTTGATCGGGTGCCCAAGCGACGTCGTGATGTCTCCGCCCTACAACGCCTCAAAGGCGGCGGTGATGGGATTGACGAGGGATCTGGCCGTCAAATGGGCGAAAAAGAAAGTGACCGTAAACGCGCTCGTGCCCGGCTGGTTTGAAAGCGACATGGGAGAGCAGAACAAGCCGGCGCATGACAAGCTCAATGAATACTACATTCCGATGGGGCGTTTCGGAACCGATGACGAACTCAAGGCGGCGCTGCTTTTCCTGGCTTCCCCCGGAGCGTCTTACGTCACCGGAGCCGGCATCGTGGTTGACGGAGGGATTACCATACAGTAATTCGACCGGCATCAAACCGCAGCATTGATAAACGTCAGCCGGAGGGATCTTAAGGTCTCTCCGGCTCTTTCGTCAGGGGCGGCGCGGCAAGGGAGATTGCAGAAAGCGCCGCGCATCCTGTCTGCCGAGTTCGTAGGTTTCCAGAAGGCCTTCGGGATTGGTGTAATCCCATTTGGCAATGGCAATCGGCCGGGACGGCTGGATGTAGGCATGCTCCGGAACCGAAGGCAGAGATTCGCGGCGATAGCTGCGGGTTAAAAGGAAGAGCGTTTTGCCGCCGATATGCGCAACCGCCCGGTAGGGCACGTTGTCGATCAGCCCACCGTCCAGCGCGACTGCACCGTTCCAGCGCAGGACGGGTGTAAAAGGCGGCGTGCAGGAGGAAGCGAGAATCAACGCGGCCAGCATCTCCGGCGTTTCGCAGCTCCGGACGGAGACGATTTCCGGCCGAAAGCCGATTTTAATGGCCAGCGTCGGGTGCAGAGGGGCCGAAAGGGACTTTTCAATCTGGTAGCATAAAAATCCCAGCAGGACCGCCAGGCCAGGCTTAGCCCACGCCGGCGGGCGGGAGAGCAAAATCCGGACGTCCGGCCCCCGGTGCAAAGTTTTTAAGGCCTGTTCGTCAAAAGCCGAAAGGAGCGTATTGCGGTACATCTCCAGGTGCGGAAACAGGGGAACGCCTTTGAACAGGTTTTCCGGATAAAAGTTTTTCGGATTCTTCGCCGTGATCTTCTGAAAATAATCCATGGCCTCGGGCGCTCTGCCGGCAAAGACAAAGCAGGCCATCGCCGCTCCGGCGCTCACGGCGCCGACCGCCCGCGGGCCGTTTTTCAAAAAAGGCGAAAGCTCTTCCCAAAAACCGACCTGCCAGGCGCAGCGGGACCCGCCGCCCGCAAAGACCACGGATGCAAAATCGCTGTGTTCCATTTCAATCCACCCTCAAATCTTAGTCGATGATGCCTTCAGAAGGCAGAAAAAGCATATTCGGGGCCCATCTGTCCAGATTATATTTTATGGTTGCGCGCGGTGCGGCGCGAAAGAACCGGGGACGAAAAGGCGCGGCATGTCGCTTCCCCCTTTGACCGGCCCCGCCGGGTGTGCTATGCGCAAAGGCGGCAGCAACCCGCGACAGGCAACAGAAAGGAAGAAATATGGATACTTTTCCGTGGTGGAATGAAGCGCAGATCAGGCTGGCCGAGGAGGCCGGGAAATTTGTGGACGAAGTCCTGATGCCGGTCGGCATGCGCAGCGTCGCCAAAAATGAATTGGCGCGCGAAGCGACAAGGCTGATGGCCGGCCGGGACTGGTTCGGCGCGCTGGTCCCGAAAAAATACGGCGGGCATTTTGAAGACTGGGGCGTGACGGGCGCGGCGATTCTGAACGAGGAAGCCGCCCGCGCCGGCGTGGTCGGCCCCCTGGGCACAACCATGTTCGGAAGCGCGACGCAGCTTCTGCACAACGGCAGCGAGGAGCAAAAACTCAAGTGGCTGCCCGCCATGGCCAAAGGAGAGCTGCTGGGCTGCATTACCATGACGGAGCCCTACGCCGGCTCCGATATTGCCTCCATCGAGTCGACGGCCGTGCGCGCCGGCGACGACTATATCATCAACGGGAAGAAACGGTTTCAAACGACCGCGGCGGCCGCCGATCTCTATCTGTGCTATTTCCGGACCAGCGAGAAGCCGGAAGACCGGGCGGCTTACCGTCACCTGAGCGCTTTTGTCGTGGAAAAAGGCGCGCCCGGCTTCCATGTCGAGCGGGTCAACGACATGATCGGCATGTTCGGCAATTACAACGGCAACCTGACCTTTGATCAGGCCAGGATTCCGGCGTTCAACCGCCTGGGAAACGAAGGCGACGGATGGAAGATCATGATGGGCGGCCTCAACGTCGAAAGGATTTTGAACGCCGCGCCGATTCTGGGCATGATGCGCGAGTGCATCCGCTACGCCAAACAGCATCTGGAAAGACGTTTGCAGTTCGGCCGCCCCACCGGCGATATCGCCACGAACCAGTTCAAGCTCGCGGAGATGATTTCGAAGCTCTACTTAAGCCGGGTGATGATGTACTATTCCTGCCACTGCATCGACCTGGGGCGGGAAATTCCCGTGGAAGCCGCCGTCTCGAAGCTCTTCGCGGCGGATTCGCTCATGGAAACGGCGCTCGAAGCCATCCAGTGCATGGGCGGAAACGGCGCCCTGAAAATTTATCCCGTGCAGCGCATCATGCAGGACGCCAAGCTGACGCAGATTGCGGCCGGAACCTCGGAAGTGCTGAAGCTGCTCATCTACCGCCAGGGAACCAAACGGATGAAGGACGACTTGAAAGCCCCGCAGCGGATGATCGATCCGGACCTCAAGATCCCCCTGCCGGTCGGGAAGCCGCCGGAGCGCGTCGCCGCCCGCAGCGAAGCGGATGTCCTTGCGGTTCTGGCCGAAAATTACCGGGTCAATCCGGGACTGCACATGACGATGGACGACATCCGGGAGTGGCTCGAGGCAAGCGACGCGGACCTGAAAAAATACCTCGAAGCCCTGGAAGCTGCGGGGTGGGCGGGCCTCTACCGCACCCGCCAGGGCATTGCGCTCGCCCGGGTCACCCTGGCCGGACTTCAGCAGGCTCACGCGCCGGAGTATTACCGTTACATTCCCGACTGGGCGGCGCCCCAGGACATGTTTTAGCAAAGCGCGGGGAACACCTGTAATCTGTCGGAAAAGTGCGCCGCGGAGCGCTCCGGCGGCATATGGCCAACCGGAAGAAATGGGAAAAGGCGGGCGGCCGCAGACCATAACGGGCGCTCCGGAGCGGCGATCGGCGGTCTTTGAGATAAAGCCTCGGCGCAAGAAAAGAAAAAACTGATTTTCGGCCCCTTCATGATGAAAGGCATGACACGATGACGCTTACGCATCACTTAAAAAATACCGCCTCCAGGATTCTGCATTATCTTCAGGATTTCACGCCGCGCGAGGACCTTTATGCTTTGGAGGGAAACGAAGCCTGTCTGAATCGCGGAAAGGCCGCAGACGGCGGCGACCGTTTTGTTCTCTCCAATCCGGAAGCCTTTCATGATCTCGGCATCGGCGCAGTCATGAATGCGGTTTTCACCGCGGTTCCCCGGCCGTATGAAAAAAGCAGGGTCAGCGACAGAGAATACATTGAAAGCATCTTTCATCATCCGGCCGGCGATGGCGGGGAGATCGGCAAACGGCAGGAAACGATTTTCGAGCTGCAGAACAGCGAAGCCTTGTGGCGGCAGGTCCTTGCCGTCAAGTCCAGCCTGGATACCTGCCTGTACGACGAACGCTATCGGAGCGCCGTCAACGGTCTGAAATCTCTTCAGGATGCGGCCAACATCATGGAATTTGTTTCCAGCATCCGCAAAATGCAAAAGCCCCTTTCCCGACGCCTGAAACGCATAAAAGACCTGGGCGACCGGTTCGACGCGGATACGAAATTTGGCGAAGCCGAGAGGTTTCTCCGGGATATCTATGTTCCTTACGGCGTGGGCGACGCCATCGACGACAACATGGATTATCTCACCTCCCTCAGCGCCGTGGGATCGCGAAGGGAATTTTACAAAAGAAACAGGATTCTCCTCGAAGCCACGGAAAAGATGCTTACCGAAGATCCCTATGCGCAATTTCTCAACGATGAAGCCGGGGCCGTCAATCTGCTTGCGACCATGAAAGCCAAACTCGACATCTGGCACAAAGAAATATTCAGCTTCAATCTCGCCGGCATCACCCTGGAAACGTGGGGGAAAAACGAGCGGAAACGATACGGGGATTTGATGGAATACTGGCTTCTGCTCGTGAACGAGGCGGTTTATTCCCGCATTCCGCAACTGGCGATTGGAGATTTGTCGGCAGAGTTGAGTTTTTATTTTGGCGCCGCGGCGCTGCAGCGAAAATGGAAGGCGGACGGCTTTGCCGTGACCCTGCCCGTCATCCTGGACAAAAGAGCCATCAGAGCTTCCGTGACGAACGCCCGCAATACGTCGCTGATGGAGCGTCTGCAAGCCGATCATATTGTCGGCAACGATATCGTGTCGGACCGGGATCATAACCTCTTTGTGATTACAGGCCCGAACAACGGCGGCAAGACGACCTACCTCCGGCAGGTGGGGCAGATGTACTGGCTGGCCCATCTGGGCATGGCGCTGCCCGCCGATCAGGCCGAGCTGAGCCTCATTGACGCGATCTTTACCTCCTTCAATACCGAAGACAATACGGCCGAAGGCACGGGGCTGTACCTGACGGAATTAAAAAGAATCGCCCGGTTTTCCCGTCCCGCGGCGGGGCAGCCCCGCATGACCCCTTATTCCGTCGTTTTCTTCGACGAATTTGCCAACGGAACGGATCATGAGGAGTCGGTCAAACGAACGAAGATCGTTCTGGAGTATTTAAGTCAAAAAGGCGTGACGGCTTATTTTACCACGCACAAGCATGAAATCGCCGATATGGTCGAAGCGGGCCGGCTGCCGGGAGCCGCCAACCTGGGCGCGGAAGTCCGGCAAAGCGAATGCGGCATGGAAACAACCTTCAGAATTCTGAGAAATGCCAAAGAAAAAAGCTACGGCCACATTCAGGCGGAAGCCATGGGCATCACACCGGACGCGCTGCAAAGCTATCTGTTAGAAGAAATCGCAAAGCGGCTTTACCCGGTGGAAGACACGCGGATGGAATTCCACGAAGAGGCCCGACATGAGCGGCAGCCGTCAGGCGGCGCATGACGGCTCCGGCATTAATTTATGGCCTCGCCGTCATTCCTCGCTTGTAACCTTCAGGTTACGAAAGCGGCAATCCGGTTGCTTTTAAATGCTTCCTGGATTCCGGACAACCTAAAGGTCACGCGTCAAGTCCGGAATGACATCTCTGTTGCATTTCGTTGCCGGTGTAATAATTTCCAAACTTACCACGTTATTAAAGCCGTTGCTGACGAAGGCGACTTCGAATGAATAAAGATTGGCCGGGTTCAAAAGAGCAGCAGGGAACATATTTTTGGAAAAGAGATTTGAATTGAGTGAGGGTGAATTCTTGTCCCCTGCGTGGAGAGAGGTAAGCGGATAGCCGGCGAACACGGCTATCCGCAGCTGTGCTGAAAGAGAGGGAAAGTTAGACTTCGTGGGCGTCCCCAAAACCACAATTTATTTCTTTCGGCGGTTTCTTTTTGTTTTTTTTGCGGGGGCGGGCTCTTCCGTCGCAGTCGTCTTTTCCGCGTTTTCCAGTGGTTGGTAGACAGAGCAAAAATATCCAGTCAATTCATTGCCGGTAACGATGTTTCCACCCGCAAGATTAATGATGGCATCAACTCGTATTCCTTTGTTGCTTCCATCTAAGATCAGGATGTTCATCGGCGCCTGTTTTGCGCTTCTCGTTGTAGCAGTTCCTGGAAGGGTAACAGTTATTAACCCTTGCTCTTTGTCGCTATTAACAATGTTATATCCATGCGCAGCTACTGAAGCTAATATTTTATTAAAAGCAGCTTTCTTAGATGTATTTGGATATTCCTTCGAACATTTATTAATCACTCCTCCCGTGGAAAGACTTCCGCTGGTTGTGAAATTGGGAGAACAAACATTGTCCGATGATGGCTTTGGACCTAACACTTGACAACTACATAAAACAAAGATCAGCATAATAAAAAATGTTTTCATTACCCCTCCTCATTGAATCAATATTGAAAATTTCTTGGTGACGCACTTTAAAAACATAAATTCAGTTTCATAAAGCAACTCACAGAAATTTATTTTGATATTTTGAAGAGCGTCCCGCATTATGTACGCATTATGTATGGACAGGATTGACTCTCATATAAAGATCGAGAGCCAAAATTAATTCATCACGAGACCATTTCGAATTTCTTGTCATAATTATCCTGCGCTAACGAAAAGCTAAGCCGGAGCAGCACCGCAGGTGCTGCTCCGGCTTTAGCGACGGGTTCGCTTCAGCGATAAACGTCTTTGCGATGTCCGACTTTTACAACCCATACCGTAAGTTCCTGGTCTTGAATTGAATAAATAATTCTATACGTGCTTTGGCGGATCCGATACTTCTCCTGGCCGGAAAGTTTTTCGTAGCCTTGCGGTCTTGGTTCTTGCGCAAGCGCTTCTATGCGTGTGAGGATTTTCTTTAAATCTTTTTTGGGGATGGAGCGAAGGTCTTTTTCAACGGATTTCTTAAAGAATATTTTATATTCTCCCATCTTTTTTAAGCCTCTTGATCATTGCTTCATAGCTGATGAGTGGCTCTTTTGCTCTTTCTTCAAATGCCGCGATGTCTTCCACGTCTTCTACAAGAGACTCTTTAATAGCATCATTGACTAACTTTGATAAAGACTGAGCCGTTTCAACAGCTTTCAGTCTTAGTGCTTTGTGTAATTCTGGGTCTAAATATACGGTTGCTCTCGTTGCTGCGGTTCCCATATTATTACCTCCTTAACGTTATGTACTTATAGCACCATAACGTTATGATGGCAATTGTTTTTTAAGGCGAACGAAAAGCTCAGCCGGTGCAGGCCAGCGGCCTGCGATCGGCTGTAGCGATTTTGATACTCATCAAGGCCTCCTCCTCAAGGCATGATAAAATGCTTTTTGGAGAAAACCACTTTAAACCAAAAGGAGGAAACCCGATGAGATTCTATACGCAGCAACACAAGTACTATTGCGGCATTGATCTGCATGCCCGATCCATGTACATCTGTATTCTGGATCAGGCGGGGAAAAACGTCTTTCACAAAAACGTCAGATCGAATCCGGAATCCTTTCTGGCAGCCATCCAACCTTATCGCGAAGATGTCGTCGTCGCCGTCGAATGCATGTTCGTCTGGTACTGGCTGGCCGATCTGTGTCACCGTGAATCTATTCCGTTTGTGCTTGGCCATGCATTATACATGAAAGCCATCCACGGGGGAAAGACCAAAAACGACAAAATCGACTCCAAAAAGATCGCAGTCCTGCTCCGGGGTGGAACCCTCCCTACGGCTTATGTCTATCCCGAGGGCATGCGCTCCACCCGCGATCTGCTCAGACGGCGAAATCACCTGGTCCATAAGCGAACGGAACTTCTGGCCCATGTCTACAACACTAAAAGCCAGTATAATCTTCCCGACTTTGAAAAGAAGCTCTCTATTGCCTCCCACCGCAAGGGACTGGCTGATCGCTTCCCTGATCCCGCCGTCCAGAAGAGCATGGAAGTCAATCTCCAGCTTTCCGAACTCTACGACCGCCTGATTAACGATCTGGAGCTTTATATCGTCCGTCAGGCCAAAGGGCACAACGCCAGAAGTTTCCATCTCCTGCGGAGCATCCCCGGCATCGGAAAGATCTTAAGCCTGATCATCCTGTACGAAGCCCATGACATTAGCCGCTTTGATCGGGTCCAGGACTTTGTCTCCTACTGTCGTCTGGTTAAATGCCCCAGGGAATCCGGTGGAAAAAAGTTTGCCTCCAAAAACAGCAAAATCGGCAATGTTCATCTCAAATGGGCTTTCTCCGAGGCAGCCTGTCTGTTCCTGCGTGACAACGAACAAGCTCAAAGTTACCATGACCGGCTGGTCAGCAAACACGGCAAGGGGAAAGCGCTGTCCATCCTCGCCCATAAAATCGGACGAGCGGTTTACTTCATGCTCAGAAGAAAGGAGCCCTCCAATATGGACACCTTCTTTGCTCGGGCTTAACGGGGCGGGGCGGGTGAAACCCGAAGCCTGACTGGAGCACGTGTCAGGGCTATCCTCTCAACGGCGCTTAAAATTAAAGTCTATCCGACTGCATCTGTGAATGCTAAAAGCGCCATAGGAAATTATCCCTGGAATCCGCTGCTTTGATTAGACACCCTCTCCGGTCCCTCCTGTATATAAAAAACGGCTATGCAATGTAACGTCGGTCATGTGTGCTGCCCCGTCCCCGAGCCACCCTTGTAACTGGACGTCCCGATTCCATCGGGATGACCCCGTCTTTTGATTGGCCGGCATACGGGTACGAATGTTCTTCTAGGTGGGGGATAAAACCCCCTGGCGCAATTGGCGCTGCAGCCTCAATAGGTGTTTGGTGCAGAACACGTTTCTGCAAACCTGTTCCTGGAAACCAAGTCCGCACGGACAGGCCCGTTACGGCAAGTCCGTTCTCCGTGGCAAAAAATAAAGCTTGCACTCACCTTTTTTCCGTCAGGGGATTTTTTTGCTCTTGACAAGCAAAGGCCTTATAGGTGTTGGAATTAAGATTCAAACTCACTTTTTGAAACACCAGATTGACGAATGATGGATTGTAGTGTCCCGATTCGGAGTTCAGAATGATTAGGAACTGGTACGGTGATCGTTGTTTCAGGAAGATGCTTTTGCATGACAATGTGGCTGCCGCGCTGGCGCACTTCTACAAATCCATGCTGGGAAAGGATGCTGCATACTTACTTTCCAGAAAGAACGCGAAATTTACCCAACGGCAACCTCCACCTGTGTTACATATACTTCCGTATGCAATCTTGTTTTAATTTCCGACGGTGAGGCTGCTTCAAAAAAAAGTTCTAGAGCTTCTCGAAGGTTTACACGGGCTTCCTCTATAGTATCGCCTTGGCTGGCAATATCAAGTTCCGGACAAAGTGAAACATAACCGTTGCCCTCGCGCTCAATAATCGCCGTGAGTTGTTTTTGCATGGTATTTCCCCCAAAGTTAGATTTCACTCGTCTGTTTTAAACACCATGGCCTGCGTTGCACGCGTAAACCATGTGTCTTTTGTTGAACCAGCAGTTTTAGGGCCTACTTGTTGAGTGCCAGGACCTCGTGGACAGTTTTTGTGCCAGGAGATCGTGGACACTCAGGATTAATTAACGCAGTTTATATTGGAACTCCTCGACCTGGATTTTATCCAGGAAGAGCTTTAATTTTTGCTCTTTGACATTTACGGTAGCTATTACGTATTCATATTTCAATTCAGGCGGCACGGGAAAAGTCTCGCCAAATATGTCCAGTTTTAAGTTGCTTCGGATGAGACGGACAAAATGATACCTGCCTGTTTCCGGTTTCTTCAAGGGATGCTTCGGTGCATCAACTTCCTTCGGAAAACGCAATTTAACTTTTGATTCCGACAAAGCTTTCAGAGGCGTTTTTCCCTTGAGTTTACTGAATCGATACTTGCTATTGTGACGCTGCTCGAAAGCCAGTGAACCGATTTGAAGCTCCTCTTCCGCGTACATGATCTTCTTTTGAAGAAACATTTTCTGGTAGCGGTCATTAAACTGCTCCACCATTCCGTTTCTCCAGGGTTCGGCCATTGGAATAAACCAGGGCTCGATGCCGTGATTCAGGCAGAGTCGGATGAGTGGCCCCATGCCACGGGGATATTTCCGGCTGCCAAAGAAACTCAGGGCATTATCGATCTGGAGATTATTGGGCATCCCCAGGCGCTTCCAGATGTTCCAAAATCCGACAATCATGGGCTGACTGGCTTTGGATGAGGTTGGATATAAGCCGCAACGAACCGTGGCCGTATCAATCACATTGAGGCTGTAAAAGCGCACAGGACCTTTCAGGTAACATGGCCCTACCAGATCGGCTTGATGCGTCTGGTTGGCTTTAATAGACGGCAACACGGGATAGGCGGTTCCCTTTGCTTCGTATTTTCCTGTTCGCCGGTGGGTAAGACAATGTCGGATCAGAATCCGGTTAATGGTTCTGACAGACGGCAGCGGCTTTAGTGCCCGATCTTCCATCTCCCACTGGATCGCCTGAGCCCCGCAGAATAAGTCGTGATTGTAAAGATCAAGGCGGATGAACTTAATAATCTCCACCGTTTCTGCCGGGGTGATATTGGCAGTCTTTTTAGGGCGGCAGGATTGACTTTCACTCCAGGATGCATCGTGATCGTCATACCGTGAGACCCATTTATAGAGCCAGGATCGTGGTTTACGGTATTATGCACAGATCGATTCCGGACTTTCACCGCCATGAAATCGCTCAACGGCCAAAATCCTTTGCTGTATGGGCTCTTCTTTCATGAACACCTCCAAATTGTCTCAGATGTCCATGAAATGACGTAATAGCTATTCGATTGTCAAAGAACTTTGTCCACGATGTCTTGGCACTTAACCCCGGGTTCGACAGTTGTAGGCATTTTTTGGCCATTGGAGCGGCGTAAGTAGTTGAATTTCCGTAGGCCGACCTTAGAAAAACTGGAATTCTTGTAGGCATGCG
>Ga0209723_1000143_pt1 | contig 141830 bp, 124 predicted proteins | sample BiotimSIPDNA_2_FD_185750 | JGI IMG/M metagenome (GOLD analysis project Ga0209723, IMG submission 185750) | Anaerobic biogas reactor microbial communites from Washington, USA - Biogas_R2 time_0 SIP DNA (SPAdes) (version 2) | ecosystem: Engineered > Bioreactor > Anaerobic > Unclassified | place... | reverse complement strand
TGCTGCTTTATTATCATAGCCGCTTCCAGATCGAATTCCTTTATCGCGATGGAAAACAACATACCGGCCTCAATGACTCACAAGCCAGAAGTGAAAACAAACTCCATTTTCAATTTAATGCCTCTCTAACTTCGATTAACATTGCTAAGGCAATACATTGGTTAAGCATACCTAAAGAAGAAAGAGGAGCATTCTCAATGGCGGACATTAAAACAATGAATCACAATATTTTAATGTTAAACCGATTTTTTGACGTGTTCGGCATTTACCCACACTCTGCAAAAAATAAAAATTATGTCAGAGAACTTATATTATACGGCACTATGGCCGCTTAAAACTTTAACGAACTATTGATTATGAAAACAAATCTTTTTTCACTTGCGGCAAGAACAATGTTAGTAGGCTTAATTCTGGCGGCCGTTGTATCATGCGAGAAGGATATCCCAATCACATCCCTTAGTCTTGACCGGCAGGAAGCCACAGTACAGGTGGGCGATGCAGTATCAATACTACCTGTAATAGACCCGGCAAATGCCACCAACAGGGAGATAACCTGGTCTACGAGCAATACAGCAGTGGCCACGGTGGCTGACGGAGTGGTTACTGGTGTGGCACTCGGTTCAGCCATTATCACTGCTGCTTCGGCAGAGAATCCGCTCTTCACTGCTTCATGCGAGGTCACTGTTGTTCCCTCTGCCGGTCAGTCAATAACCGTCTCGGGCGACATAACCTCAGACACGAAATGGTATGCCCAGGCAAGATACTTTCTTTCGGGATTCGTATATGTAAAGAATAATGCAACACTGACCATTGAGCCAGGGACGATAATAAAAGGCGTCTCCAACACCAAAGCCACTCTCATAATTGAAAGAGGCTCAAAAATCATTGCTGCGGGTACCGAGAGCCACCCAATAATATTTACATCCGACAAACCTGCAGGAGAGAGAGCCACAGGTGACTGGGGCGGCATTGTCATTGCCGGCAGGGCAAAGACCAACAAGCATGATGATGGAGAGGGCGTTGGAATAGCAGAAGGGGGTATAGGCACCAGGTACGGCGGCAATGATGACAATGACAATTCAGGTGTATTACAGTTTGTGAGGATAGAATTTCCAGGTATACCGCTGACCTCCACGGCCAACAGCGAGATAAACGGCCTTACTCTCTACTCGGTTGGAAGGGCTACCACAATTGATCATATCCAGGTATCATACTCTGGAGATGACTCCTATGAATGGTTCGGCGGCACTGTAAATGCCAAATATATTGTTGCTTACGCCGGTCTTGATGACGCTTTCGATACTGATAACGGATTCAGTGGAAAGATACAGTTCGGCTTGATTTTACAGGACCCCCTTAAGTCAGACCAGTCAGGTTCAAACGCTTTCGAGAGCGACAATGATGCTGACGGTTCTCTCCTCACGCCGGTCACTTCACCGGTATTCAGCAACATAACTGCTTTTGGTCCCCTTGCTGTAACCGCAACCCTTCCTGCAGAGACGAAGCATGAGAAGGCACTGCACCTTCGCAGGGGAACAATGACGTCAATATACAATTCAGTTTTTGCGGGCTTCCCGCAGGGTCTCTCCATTGACGGTCAGAAAGGCAATTCACCCACCCGTGCTGACCTGAATGAACTGCAGATAGAAAATACAATACTTGCAGGGATGACCGCCAAATATGTTGAGAAAACAGGTACCGTATCTGTACCCTATACCGTTGCCCAGCACCAGGCATATTTCACAGCCACGGCAAGAAACAATAATGACGGTATGTCCCTGGCCGAAATCATTGGGAACGGTTTTATAAGCCTTACCTCCCCAAACATTCTCCCGCAGGCAGGCTCACCGCTCCTGACAGGAGCCTCTTTCACCAATACAAGGCTTGCAGATACATTCTTTACCCCGACATCCTACAGGGGTGCCTTCGGAACGGAGAACTGGACATCCGGATGGTGCAACTGGAATCCGCAGACTACAGTTTACTAGTCCAGGAATTGATGGTTTGACAACCTTTGTTCAGGATGGGGCGCACCGGAGCGCCCCTTTTTTTGCACGGTGATCAACCAGTAAGACAGGGCACATTGTCATAGGCTGTAAAGCACAAAAAAAGCCGCCATTAGAGGCGGCTCTTTTTTGTTTGTGCAGTAAATACTAGAAGATTTTCTCCTTGATACGTGCCTTTTTGCCGGTGAGGTTCCTCAGGTAGAAGATGCGGGCCCTTCGTACTTTGCCATACTTGTTGACCTCAACCTTGTCAATAAAGGGAGATGCAACCGGAAAAATCCTCTCCACTCCGATGTTTCCTGACATCTTGCGCACGGTAAAGGTAGCAGTCATACCATTTCCTCCTGACCTCTGGATTACAACGCCCCTATACTGCTGTATCCTCTCCTTGTTTCCTTCCTTGATCTTATAGTGTACCGTTACAGTGTCCCCCGCCTTGAATCTGGGGAACTCATTGGTGGTGGCGTACTCCTTTTCAACTACTTTCATTAAGTCCATCGCGCAAAAATGATTTATATGATCTTTACTATTTTCAAATCAGGTCGCAAAGGTACAAATAAATTTTTATTATCTGCAAATAAATCCCGTCAATTGCAGTAAAGATCAATGACCTGCGCCGTCAGGCATTTTGAGTTTGTCTCCTGCGTCAAGCACGATCCTCATGAGCCAATCCTGCGGATATCCCGGCTGCTTCACCGATGGAGGAATATACTTATGATTTTCAGGTAGTTCTCTGCGCGTTTTGATGTTTCCGTCCATATATTTGGTAAAGAGATGCTTGTACAGTTCTCTCCACTCCTTAACAGTATTATTGCCAGCATTGACAGAATAGTTTGTGATAAGCTCATTGGCCTTCTTTGCTGCGCCTCTGGCGTTGCTGCCGAAGAGTTCGGCTGCTCTGGCATCTATCTCTGCTGTCTCATTGATATACTTTTGTTCCAGTTCCTTCTGTTTGGCCTGAAGGTCAGGTGTCATTACGTTTGCACGGCTATAGACGAAATTGGTAACCTCATTGAAAACCCAGAAGGCTGCATCGGCACTGTAGGTCATTATGTCACCGTTGCCAACGGCAAATGAATGGGGAACGGCTGTCATGCCGCAATACATCGGGGTATAAACGGTGTAGTATGTGTCATCAACGCCGAACCAGATGATGCCACCGACGGGATCAGGAAGCCATGAACGGCTCTGGGTGACGAAAGAAAACCCGGTCTGCTGGGTTGAAGTGGCTCTCTCATGCAGATACATTTTACCGTCAACTTCCCAGCTCATCGGCCTCCACCTGACGGTATTGGCATACGGACCAGCTCCGAAATCCTTCGTCATGTCCATTGGGGTGCCCTGGTAATAGTCTCTCATCAGCTCCATAACCTCATCAACGCCAAGCTTTCTGTCAGGCTTGATCCATAGGGGCATCCTGTTTTCAAGATCATAACCCATGGCATAATTCAGATACTCACCCATTGAGCTGTTGACCCTGTTGAAAGCTGCCCATACGCGTGCTTCACAGAAGCGAGCTCCGCTGAAGTCAACCGGTGCAAATACATCGCTGAAGGAAAAGTCAGCATCTTTTCCGTCAAACCATCCGAATCCACGTGCAACATCTGCCATATCAGCTGCATATACTGTTTCTACCTCGGGATTGAAGACCTTGTCAATCTCGGCCGAGGTGATTGAGGTGGTTCCGTTGGCGAGAGGGAAGGTCTGGATCCTTGCCTGGTTGGCATGGCCCGAGATATAACCGTCCGGAATTCTGCGGGCAACAAACGCCATTCCCTTTTTGCCAGGCCCCTTGCCTATCATTTCCATTATCCATACCTCATTGGGATCTGAGATGGAAAAAGATTCGCCGGAGCTGCAGTAGCCGTATTTCTCAGTCAGGGTGACAATGGTATGAATGGCCTCCCTCGCATTCTTTGCCCTCTGCAGGGTAAGATATATAAGGCTGCCATAATCAATGATGCCATCTGGATTATGAAGCTCATTCCGGCCTCCGTAGGTGGTTTCGCCAATAGCCAGCTGATGCTGATTAATGTTTCCTACTACCGAGTAGGTTACCGGAGCCTGTTCAATTGTACCCAGGAATTTGCCTGAATCCCATTCGTACACGTCAACCATGGTGCCGGGTTTGTACTTCATTGCCGGCCAGAAATAAAGCTCTCCATAGAGAACATGGGAGTCAGCAGAGTAGGTGATCATTGTTGAGCCGTCTTTGGAGGCTCCTTTGGTAATCAGAAAGTTGGTGCATGCATGACTCTTTTCAGTAACCAATAGCATTACCACAAGAAGGCTCAGCATTAGGGATGTGATTCTCTTCATATTTACTTGTTTGATTAAATTGTTATATCACAATTAGTTATCAGTCCGCAGCATCGCTTTCAGAAACGGACAGGTCTCAAAAATAGCATCTTTAATTAAAAAACAATACCTCTTAAAATCATTATTACCGAACTGATCCGTTCGGCGTCGGCGCTTTTAAGAAGGTATTCCGTCTGGAGGCGGGGATCACCCATGTAGATCCCTTTCCTGCGGAAAGTCATTTGGCTTTCCCTTTGCCTTCGTCCGGAAAGGTGGTACTCATGTGCTCCCGTGCTGGCAGCAAGGAGGGCAATATTATATTCGTCTATTCCTCCTCCGGGCATGATTGTTAATCGTCCGGCTGCATCCTTGATAAGTGCTTTAATCAGCGGAGCTCCCTCGATGGCGTTTTTTGCCTGGCCTGATGTCAGCAATCTCTCTGCTCCGGTGGCTATGACCTCCTCCAGACCCTTCCCCGGATCCCTGCAGAGATCGAATGCACGGTGGAAGGTGAGACTCATGGGAGAGGCGTACTCAGCCAGGAGAGCCGTTCGTTCAACATCCACGGTACCGTCATTGTTGAGAATGCCGGTTACAATACCATCTGCCCCAAGCTCACCGGCAGTGTCAATATCGCGCCTCATAACGCTGAACTCGTTATCACTGTAGAGGAAATCCCCGCCTCTGGGACGGATAAGGACATGTATCCTGATGCCTGTATTTCGGCGAACTGATTCAATCAGTCCCGCGCTAGGTGTGACTCCTCCCTCCGCCAGAGCAGAGCAGAGTTCTAACCTGCCGGCACCGGCAGCCTCGGCAATGATGGCCGACTCAACAGAGTCGACGCATATTTCTACGACAAGAGACAATTCTTTTCAATGAGGCTTTGAAAGTACATAATATTTAGATAATATTGTGTGACCTAAAACATTTAATCAGATGAAACCAACACTTATGGTTCTTGCTGCCGGAATGGGCAGCAGATATGGGGGCAACAAGCAGCTTGACCAGGTAGGACCTTCCGGCGAGACTATTATCGACTATTCCATTTATGATGCAAAGAGAGCCGGGTTCGGCAAGGTTGTCTTTGTTATCAGGCGTGATATTGAGGAGCAGTTCAGGGAGACATTTGTCAAGAGGCTCAGGGATGTCATAGAGATTGACTATGTGTTCCAGGAGCTAGGAAACCTTCCGGCAGGATATGCTTTGCCTGAGGGCCGGCAGAAGCCATGGGGCACCAGCCATGCAATACTGGTGACCGAGCCCAAGATACATGAACCTTTCGGAGTTATTAATGCTGATGACTACTATGGTTACGAAGCCTTTAAAGTGCTTTATAAATTCCTGACAGAAGACAAGGATGATACGAATTTCTGCATTGTCGGCTACCGCCTGGGCAACACCCTTTCTGATCATGGGCATGTCAACCGCGGCATATGCAGGGTTAGTGAGGATGGCTTCCTGCAGCACATTGTGGAAACCCGAGGAATAGAAAAGAGGCCTGACGGAATCTTTGCACCCGATACGGAAGGGAATATCAACCAGTATACCGGAGACGAGATAGTCTCAATGAACCTCTTTGGATTTAAACCCTCGGTATATAAATATCTTAACATGGAGTTCAGCAATTTCCTTGACGAAAGGATGACCGATCCAAAGGCCGAACTTGATATCCCTACTTCACTCGATAAGTTTGTCAAGAGGGGAGAAATAACCATTCAGATACTGAGAAGCAACAGTATGTGGTTTGGAGTCACCTACAGGGAGGACAAACCTTTCGTGGTAGAAAGTATTCGGCAGATGGTAGACCAGGGATTGTATCCGGAAAAACTGTTTTGACATAATGGCAGAACAATCTGCATCCTGCACCTTACAGGGGGGGGCAGACCCCTCGCTGCCTGCATAATGGATTGATCCGCATCCTTGCTGGTTACCACCTGAATTCGGACCTGATTATGGTGCTGTTACCACAGTTGTCAACAACGCGGAGCTCAAGGTTGTGAAGGGTGTTGGCCTTCATGGGTGATTTGCCGGGCCTGCAAATCAGTAGATCATTCTTGGCGTCATACTCCGCCAGAATCCATTCGCCGTCAACAAGCATCTCATAGCTATTTATTCCTGAGAATTCATCCCGGATGGTGGCGGTGAAAAGCGATCTTCCAGTCAGGTTAGCTCCCCTTGAGAAGGAAAAACTGGCTGAGGGAGGAATAGTATCTATGGTTACGGCGTAATCACCCAGCCTGTTAACTTCATCGGTCACAAAACCGTATCTTAATGCACCTCCGGAGTAGGATGACTCTCCCCGGTCATCTATCCTGGCCAGGCACATTTTATCCTGCTTCCCCGGGATGATTGTGTCAGGTCTTATTGAGAGCCTGATCCTCTTATGCAGGGGCACGGTCTGATTATGCACCGAGTGTATGGGTGAAAGCCATCTGTTGCCGGCGTCTCTTCTCTTGTGGTTGAACCACAGAGTATCATAGAGTGTTCCGGCAGGGAAGTGGATTCGTAAGCCATCAGCAGTGAAATCAGCCGCACTGTTCCAGGGCAGTACCTTGCTGCAGGCTATCTCATCCGGGGGCACAGGGGAGACTGCAACGGACCGTACCCTGAAGGTCACCCATGACCTGTTGTTATAACTGTCTGTAACTATTATTTTTATCTCATGCTCCCTGTCATCATTAAACCTTAACACTCCGCGACCCATATGCGGTCCGTACATTGAGAGCCTGTTGCCTGGCTGAATGTGCAGCCTGTGGATATATTCGCCTGAGCTTATACGGGAAGCATAGTCAATATGAGCATTGATGTACCTCGATTCACTGTAGGAGAAACGGTCTGCCCTATAGCTGTAAATAGTTATATCGTCAGCCAGCAGCTCAATAGTGTAAACACCGCACCTGTTGGAGCTGTTGTCGAATGTATCCCAGCATTTGATGCCTATACCTGTCTCGCCGTGGATCACTGGTGAGACCGGTGCTGATACGCCGTATGAGCCATCAGCCGGTATAGTTCTCATTGTGAGTTTATTGTGGCTGTTATTGACGGAAGAGTTGCTGGTCAGAGGGTACAGGATCACTTTATCAATGACCGGCCTCATGCGGTCACTTACTCCCAGTCCGTCATATTTCAGAGGATTCACGGGATCCTCGGTGGCTGAATCGCGTAGCTCAAAATGAAGATGCGGTCCGGTTGATCCGCCAGTGTTCCCTGACCAAGCAATCACTTCACCCTTATTCACCCTGAACTGATCACGCTGGGGGAAAAGAGAGACGCTGAAGCTCTTCCTGGAGTACTGGTTTTGAAGCACATACTCTTCAATATCCGGCCTGAAGCTCCTCAGGTGGGCGTAGACAGAAGAGATGCCCGTGGGATGTCTTACATACAGAGCCTTGCCGAAACCGGTGGGGCTGACTGCTATCCTGTAGACATATCCGTCATTGACGGCAAGAATATCTTTGCCCTGAACTCCCCCGGTACGGTAATCAATCCCTGAGTGGAAATGGTCAGCCCTGAGTTCGGCGAAGCTGGCTGACAATGAAGGAGTATCGCGAAGCGGACTGGCCAGGGTGATTTCTTCCGCCGGCTGTGAACTAAGAATGGTTGTGGCTGTTATAGCCAGTGCCAGTATTATTGTCTTTTTGTGCATAACGGTGTCAGATTTGCAAATCTAATCCTCTGCCCTTAAAGAGCAAACTTAATGCCGGCTTTTTTTGAAATGAGCAAAACAAATATTACTTTTGTAATATAGTTGTCAGCCATGAATGCAAAGGGATATGAGGAGTATCTTTTGCTCAGAAGATCGGTGGAGGCATTGGTTTCAGAGCATGAAAAGCTGGTTGAGCTGGCAACCGGTTTAAAGAATGAACTTTCAGAAGCCAGAAGGCTTTTGGCAGAGAAAAACGAAGAAGTAAAGGAGCTTCAGGCAAGATACGAAAGAGCTAAGTTCTCGGGGGCTGTCCTCGGGAGCGGGGATGACGCCACAGCGGCAAGGAGGAGAGTGAGTGAACTTGTGCGGGAGATAGATAAATGTATTGCTCTTTTAGACAGATAATTATATAGCGATGGATGATAAGCTTTCGATCCGTGTCAATGTGGCCGACAGGTATTATCCGTTGAAGGTTGAAACTGAAAACGAGGAGCGTATCCGAAAGGCAGCCAGGCTGATAAATGAGAAGGTGCTTCAGTACAAGCAACGCTATGTTGACAAGGATACGCAGGATTTTCTGGCGATGGCCGCCCTCCAGTATGTGATCAGGCTGATTGAGATTGAGGAGAGCGAAGAGGATACTGGCCTTGAAGAAGGATTGGTGGAGTTAACAGAAAAAGTCAACCTCTGTCTGTCAAAGAAGTAGATACGCGTTCTTTAAAATAGCAGGATATTGCCCGCATTGTTTCTCTATTCGTTTTGGAAACTCAACAGTTTATACTTTGGAGATGGTCTTGGTTTGCCTAGGACAGGCCTCAGCCCGGTTCGCCGGGATCCCGGTTTGTCGGGACGGTGGAAGTCCGAAGCAGAACGGCCGCTCCTTCCATGTAGATATGGGGTTTTTTAAAAGTTGGAGAAACTCTGCGGGTTTTTTATAATATTAATTTCAACAAAATGATCATAGCAGATATATCACCAGGGGTTTGTTTCGCAATAGCCGGAGCCGCCCTGATTGCAGGATCAGGACTGTCATTCTACTTATGGCAGCTGATGTTGCGTAACAGAAAGAAAAAGATAATTACAGAGGCGGAGGCTGAGGCCGAAGTTATCAGAAAAGAGAAGATTCTCCAGGCAAAGGAGAAGTTCCTGCAGCTAAAGGCGGAGCATGAAAAGGTTATTAATGAGCGTAATAACCGGATAGGTCAGGCTGAGAACAGAATCAAGCAGAAGGAGCTTACACTGTCGCAGAAGCTTGAAGAAGCTCAGCGCCGAAAGAATGAGGTGGATGCTATCCGTGACAACCTGACTCAACAGATGGAGTTGCTGGACAAGAAGTCGGAGGAGGTATCAAAACTGCACAGGCAGAAGGTTGAACAGCTGGAGGCTGTTTCAGGACTCTCGGCAGAGGAAGCGCGGAATGAACTGATAGAGTCACTGAAGGAAGAAGCCCGTACGGACGCAATGTCATATATCAATGAGATACTTGACGACGCCAAGATGACCGCCACCAAGGAAGCCAAGCGGGTAGTCCTGATGGCTATACAGCGTGTGGCAGCCGAGACCGCCATAGAGAATGCTGTAACGGTATTTCATATTGACTCTGACGAGATAAAGGGCCGGATCATCGGTCGCGAGGGCCGCAATATCAGGGCTCTGGAAGCAGCCACGGGAGTGGAGATAATAGTGGATGACACTCCTGAAGCAATAGTGTTATCAGGGTTTGACCCGGTGCGCCGGGAGATAGCCCGTCTGGCGCTCCACCAGCTGGTCACCGATGGGCGCATCCATCCGGCACGCATAGAGGAGATAGTGGAGAAGACGCGCAAGCAGGTTGAGGAGGAGATAGTGGAGACAGGCAAGCGCACGACCATTGACCTTGGCATACACGGTCTCCATCCGGAGCTGATCAGGCTGGTAGGAAAGATGAAGTACCGTTCTTCATACGGCCAGAACCTCCTTCAGCACTCACGGGAGGTGGCCAACCTGGCCTCTATTATGGCTGCCGAGCTGGGCTTGAATCCCAAGCTGGCCAAGAGGGCCGGGTTACTGCATGACATTGGCAAGGTGCCCGATGATGAACCCGAGTTGCCGCATGCAGTTCTGGGCATGAAACTGGCTGAGAAGTACAAGGAGAAGCCGGAGGTTATCAATGCCATCGGGGCACACCATGACGAGACGGAGATGACCACTCTAATTGCGCCCATAGTACAGGTATGTGACGCCATTTCAGGCGCCCGTCCCGGAGCAAGACGTGAGGTCATTGAATCATATATAAAAAGGCTGAATGAACTGGAATCGGTTGCTCTCTCTTATCCGGGAGTGACAAAGACCTATGCAATACAGGCAGGAAGAGAGCTCAGGGTTATCGTGGGGGCTGACAAGGTATCAGACAAGGATACGGAAAACCTCTCTTTTGAGATTGCACGCAAGATCCAGAATGAGATGACCTATCCGGGTCAGATCAAGATCACCGTAATCAGGGAGACAAGAGCAGTTAACTACGCCAAATAATGAAGAAGCTTAAAATCCTTAACATCGTCGGTGCCAGGCCCCAGATCATCAAGGCCTCAGCCATCAGCCGGGCGATAGCGGGTGAGTTTGCCGACGACATCCAGGAGGTCGTTGTGCATACTGGTCAGCATTATGACAGGGAGCTTTCAGACGTTTTCTTCGATGAACTTGAGATAAAGAACCCGGATCACAACCTGCAGGTCGGGTCCGGCAGGCACGGGCGCCAGACGGGCATGATCATGGAGCGCATTGAGGATGTGATACTGAACGAAAAACCTGACTGCGTGGTGATCTACGGTGATACTAACTCCACCCTTGCTGCAGCCCTTGCAGCATCTAAACAGCATTTCCCGGTAGTGCACATTGAGGCCGGCATGAGATCATTCAACAAAACCATGCCTGAAGAGCTTAACCGCATCATGGCAGATCATGCTTCAACACTGCTGATTGCACCCACCAATGCTGCATTCAAGAACCTGATGGCAGAGGGATTCCGCCCTGAGAACGTAGCACCCTATACCATCAATAATCCAAGGGTCTTCCTGACGGGTGACATCATGTTTGACAACAGCCTCTTCTATGCTGATCTCGCAGAGCGAAAAAAGAGTGACCTTCTGGAAGGAATGGGGCTGGCGGAGAAGGAGTTTGTGCTGGTAACCATTCACCGCGATTCAAACACTGATGATGCGGAAAGGCTGAAAGCGATATTCAATACCATGAAAGAGCTTTCGGAGAAGAACGAAATGCCCATGGTGATGCCGTTGCATCCGAGAACGATGATCGCACTGCGAAACCGTGTGCCCGAGCTGTATGCCCATCTGTCAGACCATCCTCTCATCAGGGTGATGCCCCCGGTATCATTTCTTGAGATGATCCTTCTTGAAAAAAGGGCAAGGCTGATAATAACCGACTCCGGCGGAGTGCAGAAGGAGAGCCATTTCTTTTCACGGCCATGCATTGTACTGCGGAAAGAGACCGAATGGGTTGAGCTGGTCAGAAATGGAACAGTGAAGCTTGCAGATGCTGACCCTGTGAAGATAAGGGAGTCATGGGAATACTTCATGGCAAACGGTGATTCCCTCCAGTATCCTGCCTTTTACGGCGATGGCAAAGCAGCAATAACAATTCTTAAAGAGATACTTGCAGTATTCAGGAGCTGAGCCTGTCAAGAACGTGCCCGGCCAGCGCCCTGACAGCCGGCTTATAGTCGTTCAGAAATTCTCCCGTAACCCTGTTGCCTATCACCACGCAGAGGGTCAGGGCACGATGATTGAGCAGCTTTGCCAGTCCATAAATGGCTGAACTTTCCATCTCATAGTTGGTTACCCTTTCACCCCTGAAACGGAAAGAGGTTATGTTGTCATTGATATCACTGTCAAAGGGCTCCAGTCTCAGGCGACGGCCCTGGGGTGCATAAAACCCGGGGGTTGAGATGGTGATCCCACGTGTAATTCCTGAGGCTATCCGGTCGAGAAGAGAGGGATCTGCTTCCACAACATACGGATATGGCAGCAGATCAGGCCATTCAAGATGGGTCGCCAGCGCGTCAGCCAGCATATGGTCAAGGCACCATTCATAGCCCTCATAAAAGTGCAATACTCCATCAAATCCGACAGCTTTGGAGGTGGCCACGAAAGAACCCGCAGGCAGATCGGCCTGCAGCCCGCCGGCCGTGCCAATCCTGATAAAGGAGAGCGAACGGGGCTCTTCCACTGCCATCCCTGTGGCAAGGTCTATGTTTGCAACTGCGTCCAGCTCATTGACAACAATATCAATGTTATCAGTTCCGATACCTGATGAAATAATACTAACCTCAACCTCACGGTATGATCCGGTGATGGTACTGAATTCCCTGTTGCTCTTCCGGACACGTACCGAATCCAGCATCTCACCCAGCATCTCAACCCTGCCGGGATCTCCTACAATGATAATATTGTCGGCTATTTCACCGGGCAGAAGGTGCAGGTGGAATACTGAACCATCAGGATTGGTAATTAATTCTGTTTTTTTCATGACCTTTCAACTAAGCCGTAAAAATACAAAAAATGTCTACCCTCCGTCAAGCACCGTTCAAGTGGTACAGGCAGTTAATAATTGTTAATTCGGTAATAGCCTTCTGATGTTACAATTGAGAGGGATATCTTTGCCGCCAAACGCAAAAAAGATTTTGATGCAGATGCCTACAGGGAACAAAACCCCGGCCGGAAGAGTGCTTTTTATATTGCTTCTTCTGCTTATATGCTCTGGTACAGCAACGGTTGGTGCACAACAGAAGAAGAGCATTGAGGCAGTACGGACCCCAGATAAGATGAAGATAGACGGCAGGCTTGATGAACCCTCATGGCCTGATGCCCCTTCTGCGGGAGACTTTATAATATATAATCCTCATAATGGTGTACCATCATCAAAAAGGACCGAGGTCAGAGTACTTTATGATAATGACGCCCTGTACATCGGGGCAATGCTTTATGATGAAGCCCCTGACAGTATCTTTATGGAGTTGGGAGAGAGGGATGAGGGAGATATTAATGCAGACCACTTCTGGATTGAGATCTCACCCTTTAATGACGGACTAAATGGTGAGATGTTCAAGGTTTCTTCAACCAACGTACAGATAGACAACAAACTTACAACAGGTGACAGCTGGGGTCACAATGATACCTGGGACGCCGTCTGGGAGAGCCATACAAGCATAGTCGCCGAGGGATGGATAGCTGAGATCAGGATCCCGTATTCAGCTCTGCGATTTCCGGGAGCGGAAAACCAGTTGTGGGGCATAAATTTCTGGAGGGAGGTAAGGCGGAACAGGGAGACCTCCTCATGGAACTTCGTGACCAAAGAGTTCGGAGCAACCATAGCCCACCTGGGTGAACTGACAGGCATAAGGGACATTGAACCTCCATTGCGTCTGTCACTTGTGCCTTATGTCTCAGGCTATCTTGAGCATGTGTCAGATGAGCCAGGGGTGGGTACCTCCTATAACGGTGGACTCGATCTGAAGGTGGGACTGACAGAGAGCTTTACACTGGATGCGACGCTGATACCCGATTTCGGCCAGGTGCAGTCAGATGATCATGTATTGAACCTTTCTCCCTATGAAGTCAGGTATAACGAGAAAAGGCCCTTCTTTATGGAGGGTACAGAACTCTTTAACAAGGGTAACATTTTTTATTCAAGGCGCATTGGTGGCACTCCACACCTGGTCAGGGATGTTCACGGCATGATAGAAGATAGTGAGATTGTCACCCGCAACCCTGCAGAAGTGAGCCTGCTTAATGCCACAAAAATATCAGGAAGAACGGACGGAGGGCTGGGTATCGGGCTCTTCAATGCCGTTACCAACAGCACCTGGGCTGAAGTGGAGAATGTTCTTACGGGTGAGACCAGGCACATCAGGACCGAACCCCTGACAAATTACAATATGCTGGTGCTCGACCAGACGATGAAGAATGACTCTTATGTAAGCCTTATGAATACAAATGTGATCAGGGCTGCTGAAAAGGATGAGCACTTCTATACTGCCAATGTGACCGGGTTCGAGGCACTCTTAAAGAGTGCCAACAGGCTCTGGTCAGCCTCCGCCGGCGGCTCGCTGAGCCAGAAGTATTACTCCGCTGCCGAAACGGCCCTGGGTCATTCAATAGGATTCAATGCCGGCAAGACAGGGGGCAGGTTCAGGACTGACTATAATTTTTCACTGTTGAGTGATACATATGATCCCAATGACATGGGTTACCTGCGCAGCAACAACGAAATAAGCCACTCACTGGATTTTGGTTACAACACCTACGAGCCCTTTGGCAATTTCATGTCAACACGTACCGCTGTAGAATTTAACTACAGCCAGCTGTATAATCCCATGGCATTCACTTCAGCCGATGTGGAGCTTAGCGGGATGGTCATATTCATGAATTATTGGTCCTTTTCGCTTGACCTGGAGTTTAGCCCGTGGGGAGAGAATGATTATTTTGAACCACGTACCAGTGACATGTCAATGTATTATCATCGCCCTGCTGCAGTGGAGGCAGGATTCAGGGGTGACACAGACAAGAGCAAGAGGTTTTACATAGAGGCCAGTGGAGAATATTACAGGGCATGGTCAGATTATGGACAGCATGGCTATATGTGGGCGTTTCAGCCGGAGTTCAAGGTCAGCAGGCATTTTTCATTTGACTATTCAATCTCCGTTGAAAAAATGTTCAATGATATAGGCTACGTGTCTGCCGATCCGGCTGAGGGGATTACCTTCGGTAAGCGGAATGTGTCTACAATCACCAATACCGTTTCAGGAGCCCTTGTCTTCACAGCCAGTTCCTATCTGACACTCCGCGGCAGGCATTACTGGTCCCGGGCTGACTATGACGGAAATTATTATACCCTGCAGACTGATGGCGCGCTTCTTGACCGTATTTATTCTACCACGGTGGATAACAGTGATGTGAATACCAACTTCCTGAATATTGATTTAATATACACCTGGCGCTTTGCACCGGGAAGCGAGCTTTCCCTGGCCTGGAAGAATGCCATCCGCGGTGAGGGTGAACAGATCATTACCAACGGACTGGAAAATTTCAGCGAGCTCTTTTCAATGCCTCAGACAAACAGTATTTCTCTGAAAATTTTATACTACCTTGACTACCAGAATTTCAGAAAACTATTCAGGTCAAAGTAATTTAATTTCAATATGATACAGAGAATACAGACTTTATTCCTGCTGGCTGCTGCAGTATTGTCGGGTCTTATGCTTAAGGGTGAACTGGTCAGGATGGGCACCGATGCCGGCACATTCTTCAGTATTGACTTCATGGGCCTGACCGATAGCAGGGGAGAGGTGATACAACACCTGTGGCCTCTGACTGTCCTTCTTGCATTGGTTCCCCTGCTGGCTCTTATATCAATATTTGCCTTTAAAAGAAGAACTGTGCAGATGAGATTATCGATGCTTGTGCTGTTGCTTTCCCTGGGCACCCTGATTCTCGGAGCCTTTTATGTGCTGATGTTTGACAGGAAAATAGATATAACAGTTATGTGGACGGTGAAGTCGCTTTTCCCGCTTGTGTCTGCCATCCTGGCATGGCTCGCCTACCGTGCCATAATGAAGGATGAGATGAGAGTCAGATCCTATGAACGCCTCAGATGATCTCCAGCCGCTCCTGATCGGTAATCTTTTCGCAGTACTGGCACTTAAGTGCAACAGGTTTCTTTGAGACAACCCTGAAACGGGTAGTGACCTTCTCAAAGTTGGTGATGCATTTAGGATTCATGCACTTGGCTATAGCAATGATTGTATCCGGCACCTCAACCACGCGCTTCTCGGTCACCTTGTAGTCCTGTATGATATTCAGTTTGGCGTTTGGAGCAACAAGAGCTATCCTGTTGATGTCATCATCCTCGAAAAATTTCCCCGCAATTTTAATGATTGCCTTTTTGCCGTCAGTTTTACTGTCGAGATTGGTTCCGAAAGTGATTTGATTCTTTATCTTGTCAAGTCCCAGGATCTTGATAACCTTGAATAGAGTGGCTGCGGGAATATGATCTATAACCGTACCGCTTTCGATGGCACTGACGAGCAACTGTTTCTTGTCATTAATATTTTTCATGGCTGATTATTTTAGTCCAAGTAGAGTGGAGATGATTGCCTGCCTGGTATAAACTCCGTTCAGAGCCTGTTCAAAGTAATACGCTTTGTTGTTGGAGTCAACATCAGTGCTGATCTCGTTCACCCGGGGCAGAGGATGCAGGATCTTCATCCCCGGCTTTGTTTCCGCCAGCATGTTTTCCTGAAGCACATATGCGTTCTTCACCTTTTCATACTCCATCGGGTCAGAGAAGCGTTCGCGCTGCACACGTGTCATATAAACTATGTCAGTCATGTTGATCACCTCATTCAGGTCAATGGTCTCGTAGTACTCAAGGCCGAGGTTCTTGAGGTACAGCTTATACTCATCGGGCATCATCAGTTCCTCAGGTGCCACAAAATTGAATGAGGTCTTCCATCTTGACATTGCCATCAGCAGCGAATGGACCGTCCGGCCATACTTGAGGTCACCCACCATGCAGATGTTCAGGTTGTCAAGAGTTCCTTGCGTCTTGAGAATAGAATAGAGGTCGAGCATTGTCTGTGTGGGGTGCTGGTTGGCGCCGTCACCCGCGTTTATTACCGGAACTGTTGCAATCTCACTGGCATATCTTGCACTGCCCTCTATGGGGTGCCTCATGACAATCAGGTCAACATAGTTGTTCACTGTCCTGATAGTGTCATTAAGGGTTTCCCCCTTGGTGACACTCGAGTTGGAGGAGTCAGTGAATCCGATGACCTTGCCTCCCAGTTTGTTGACAGCGCTCTCAAAGCTGAGGCGCGTACGCGTTGATGGTTCAAAAAATAGAGTTGCCACAACCTTACCGCGAAGAATATCCTGCACCGGGTTCTTCTCAAATTCCGCGGCAAGGTCGAGTATCTTTATGATCTCCTCTGTAGTCAGATCATCAATTGAAACTAAGCTTCTGGTTTTCATTAAGATGCGTTTTTTTATTGCCTGAACAGTAACAAAGTTATATTAACTGAGCCTGCAACAGTTAAAATGTTAAAAACTATTTAATAAAAAGGCCCGCTAAAGAGTTGCGAGCCATTTCATCTGAAGTCCTGTTATCCTTGTCAGCCTTCCTGTCACCTGTTCCGAAGCCGAGTGCCGGAAGGTGATCTCCATGGCAACATTGTTCCCTGTGAAAAGGTGGTCTGTCTGGCCACATGATTCCTCCTTGAGTACCTTCATGACGTCATTCATCGCGGCATAGGGAAAGGAGATATGCCATCTCTCAACTATATGTCGCTCCACAATATCAGCATTGTCCAGTGCATCGGCTGCCGCGGTGCGGTAAGCGTTGATCAGTCCGCCCACTCCCAGGAGGATTCCTCCGAAATACCTTATGACCACCACCATCACGTTTGTCAGCTCCCGTGAGTTGATCTGACCCAGGATGGGTTTGCCTGCAGTGCCTGAGGGCTCACCGTCATCATTGACCCTCCACGCCTGCCTGTCAGGCGAGAGTACCCATGCAAAGCAATGGTGCCTTGCATCATGATACTCCTTCTTCAGCTCTGCCAGCCTGGATTTTATCTCTTCCTGAGAGGTTACCGGTATGGCGATACCTATAAATCTGCTGCCCCTGTCCTTGAACAGGCCCCTGGACTCACTATCTATTGTTTTATATGTATCTGAAAAAAGCATAATTATTGGCGAAGGTATTATGACAATTCATCCTGCCAAGGCCTTCGCACCCTTGAAAAGAGTTATTATTCCCATCATTATCAGAACGATATATACTATATTGGTAAAAGTCTTCTGGCTAATCCTGGCTACCAGTCTGTCACCCGTGTAAAGGCCTGCCAGCAGTGCGGGAATTGAGCTAAGTGCCAAAAAAAATATTTCCGTTCTGACCAGTCCGGATATGAGATAAAAGAGAAGTGCATAGGTGACAGCAAAGAGAATGAATATTGATATCAGGGCGTTAAATTTTTCCTTTGGGGTCTTTATTGATGCCAGTATTATTGCAACGGGGGGTCCGGTTATGCCTGTGGCACCCGCGAGCACTCCGCCGAAGATGCCACTCAGTGTCATTGCAGAAGTATCAGTTTTGATGCCAAAGTTCATTCCCCTGGCTAATGCCATTACGATGAAGATGATCAGAACGCCCCAGGTGAGCTGTATATATGCCGGGTTGACGTATTTGAGTATAAGAGTCCCTGCAGCCACGCCTGCCCCGGTCCACACTGCCATTCGTCCCAGGGGCTGACCCCTGACAATCTCACGTGAACGGCGGAAATAGAGTATAGAGAAGATTGCATTGATCATTGCGATAAAGACTGCAGTGTCTGACACCGGGATAAAGAACTGTATCAACGGTACTGCAACCAGTGCCAGTCCGAATCCTGTGAATCCCCTTACTATGGAAGCAATAAAGATGATCAGTGACAGGGAAATAATATTCAGGGGTGTAAGCATTTTAGTCCTCGTATAATGCCATCTGACTGAAATCAGATTTGAATGATTCTGCTGACACTTCCCATCTTGAGATCTCATCACTGAGGCTAAGGCCATTAGTCAGCACCTCACGCATTCGGTCGTCACCTGAGAGTATGTCAAAAGGCAAAAGCCTGTATTCATATTCATATGGTGGCGGGTTGAATTTAAGGGAATCGGCCGGTGATGTGCGGATGATGGCGTCAAAAAGGTGGAGAGCCGTAGCCACGGGCCGGAAGAGAGGCGGTTCGGTCACATGAATCTGTATCCCCCTGCAGTACTCCCCGGCATATTTGTTGAATGTGGGAATGAAATCGTGCATCCTGAACTCACATCCGGGCAGTTTGCGGCTTCTCATTTCCAGGAGGAGGTTCCTTCCGTCTATCCACGGGGCCCCGATCAGTTCAAAGGGTATGACCGTACCTCTTCCTTCTGAAATGTTCAATGCCTCTGCCAGTACCGTTCCCGGATAGACCACTGCGGTCTGCTGAGTGGGCATATTGGGAGAGGGCAATACCCAGGGCAGACCTGTCTCATTATAGAGGGAGTTGCGTTTCCACCCTTCCGCCCTGATAATATGAAGCTCGCATCCGGGCATATGCTTTTCCCTTATCCACAGTGCCATCTCGCCCATGGTCATCCTGTGGCAGAGGGGAATAGATGCCCCTCCGACGAAGGTAAAATATTCTTCCTGCAGTATGGGCCCGTCAACCTGTATTCTGCCAATAGGATTTGGCCTGTCAAGAATATATACTGGTATCCCTGCCTCAGTGCATGCTTCCATACAGTGCTTGACTGTCCAGATGTAGGTGTATAATCGTGCACCCACATCCTGCAGGTCAGCAACAAATGCTTCCAGGCCGTCAAGCATTTCGGGCGTCGGTTTACGGTGCTGGCCGTATAGGCTCCGGACAGGAATGCCCAGGAAGGGATCCGTTGATCCTTCCCACTCAATCATATTGTCCTGTGTCTGTCCATGCAGGCCGTGCTGAGGCCCGAAGAGGGCTGCCAGTGTACATTCTTCATTATCACCGAATATCTCCGTGGCGTGCCGGTAGTCTGAAGAAATGCTTGATGAATGGCACAGCAGGCCAATTCTTCTTCCCCGCAATCCAGGCGGCAGCCTGCGTGATACCATGTCAAGTCCGGAGAGTACTTTCATATAAACGCAAAAATAGTTAAAAGAGTGGCGGTGGCAAGGGGTCGGTCTCCGCCGGACGGAAATTATCAATATATTTACAACATCCGGTCCGGTCCGGATGTTGAGTAGTTGAAAAACATGACATGAAGAAAAATCTTATCTTACTGATACTTGCAATGACAGCGTTCTCCGGACACGCAATGGCGCAGGAGAGATTATCGAAATATCCTCCCTCTGCCAGCCCTGACAGAATCATTCTGAACATAACCAGGGATCCGGCAACTTCTATGGCAGTCACCTGGAGAACTGACACAACAATACACGAAACCCTGGCACAGGTCACTGTCAATCTCCCTACAGTATTTCTTGCAGATTCCGCCTCAGTGGTGAGCGGAATTTATGAAGATATTGAAGGTGATGGCGTTGTGGGCAGATTCCATTCAGTTCAGTTTACCGGACTGACTCCGGGAACAACATATGCCTACCGCGTAGGGTCAGGTCCCGCCGTCAGCGAATGGTTTACCTTCACCACAGCCGAATCAGGTGAAGCACCTTTTAGCTTTATCTATTTCGGCGACTCCCAGCTTGGCAGCAAATCATTATATGCCAGGGTTATCAGGCAGGCTTACCGGTCAACTCCCGGGGCTGCCATGATGCTCTTCGGGGGAGACCTTGTGGATGGCGGCTCCGGTTCTACCCTGCATGATGATGAATGGGGTGACTGGCATGCGGCTGCCGGATTCATCACCTCTGAGGTGCCGGTGGTGGCAGCACCGGGGAATCATGAATATTATGATCCTGCTGAAAGGAGTAAGAGGGAGTTGAACAGGTATTGGCGTGCAGGATTCACACTGCCCGAGAACGGACCGGCAGGCCTGGAGGAGACAGCCTACTCAGTGGATTACCAGGGAGTGAGATTCATAATTGTCAACTCTGACGAGATGATCAGGAATGAGGCTTTTGCAAAGAGCCAGACCGACTGGGTGGAGACACTTTTAAAGGACAATTTATGCAAATGGACCGTTGCAATATTCCATCACCCTGTTTATTCCACTTCGGCCAGGAGAGACAACACTGTCGTCAGGGAGAATCTGAAACCGCTTTTTGACAGGTATGGAGTGGACCTGGTACTGACCGGTCATGATCACACCTATGCCCGGGGCATGCTTGAGCCAGAGGAGAGTGGAATAAAAAAAGGCCAGGCAGGGACAGTCTACGTTGTCTCGGTCAGCGGATCGAAGCAATACCGGCAGGATGCAGATCAGTGGTGGCAGGCAGGTCTGACCAACACCCAACTGTGGCAGGAGATAAGTGTTGACGGGAACAGGCTTGCCTACAGGGCTTATGATGCCTCAGGCAATCTGGCTGACCAATTTGTCATCACCAGGAAGAAGAACGGAAGCAAACGGATTGACACTCCCTGACCTTTAAAATCAGAAACGGATAAAGAAATATGAAATACAACAAGCTTTCACTGATAATTGCAGTTGCAGGATTAATCGCTTTCTCATGCACCAGGCCCGGAGAGAGGCTTGAAATTTACACTACAACTGATCTGCATGGCATGCTGCTCCCTTTTGATAATACTGAAGGTGAATCCACTGACCGGTCACTCGCCAACCTGGCCAGCCTGGTCAAGGCAGGAGGCAATGCAAACATGATACTGCTTGACAACGGCGACATCCTCCAGGGAGATCCGCTGGCCTATTATTACAATTTCGTTGATACCACGGAAACCCATGTGATAGCAGACATCCTCAATTATCTGGGTTATGATGCTGCCACCGTGGGGAATCATGATATTGAGGCAGGTCATAATGTCTATGACCGCGTAAGAAGAGAGTATAACTTTCCAATGCTTGCCGCAAATGCAGTTGACATTACTACTGGCAAGCCCTATTTTGAGCCTTACACTGTAATCCGTAAAAAGGGACTGAAGGTTGTGGTTTTCGGACTTATCACCCCTTCTGTTCCGCGCTGGTTGCCCGAATCGCTATATCACGGCATAAGGTTTGAGAACATGATCTCTACCGCCAGGAGGTGGATGCCGGAGATGCTTGCGGAGGAGCCTGATCTGGTGATCGGCCTGTTCCATTCAGGCATGGGTGATGAGAGAGACAGGGGAGATGATGAGAACAGTACCCTGGCTGTTGCCATGAATGTGCCGGGCTTTGATGTCATTTTCTGCGGTCATGATCACCGGCAGGAGATAAAAGAGGTTATCAACGATGCCGGAAAGAAGGTCCTTGTTCTCGATGGCGGCAGTCGTGCCGAGGCGCTTATGAATGTTACTGTTGAGATTGAAAGAGGGGCTGACGGAAGCATTACTCCGGACCTGAGCGGAAGAATAATACCAATGAATACCATCCCCGAGTCAACTGCCTTTCTGAAGAGATACAGTGCTGCATCCGCCAGGGTCAGGGAATACACCTCGGAGGTTATCGGACGGTCGTCAGCTCGTGCCACCACCCGGGATGCCTTTTTTGGCCCTTCAGCCTTCGTTGACCTGATTCATCTCATGCAGCTTGAACTCACGGGAGCCCGGGTATCACTGGCTGCACCGCTTTCCTTTGACCAGTCAATAGACAGGGGGGAGCTGAGGATAAGGGATATGTACCGGCTTTACAGGTTCGAGAACTTCCTCTACACGGTGAACATGACGGGAGGAGAGATTGACCGTCATCTGGAGCATGCTGCAGGACAGTGGTTTGAGACCATGGAGAAGAGCAGTGACTACATGCTGCGGTACAGGTATAATGAAGACGGCAGACCGGTGATGGTAAACGGCACTGCCCGCCTGCGCAATCCATCATACAACTTTGAATCAGCAATGGGAATCCGATACACTGTTGATGTGAGCAAGCCTCAGGGAGCCAGAGTAAACATCACTTCTCTCAGTGATGGCACTCCATTCAGCTATAGCGAAACCTACACTGTGGCAGTGAACTCCTACCGCGCCAATGGCGGCGGCGGGCATTTCCCCGCAGCAGGCATCACCGGCAGAGAACTGGAAAAGAGGCTTGTCTCAGCCACAGAGCGTGATCTCCGTCACTACATGACTGAATGGATCAGAGAACGGGGCACTATAAGCCCGGAACCATTGAGTGAATGGAGCATCATTCCTGCAGAATGGGCAGCCGGGGCAGAGAAACGTGAGAGGCAGCTTCTTTTTGGCAGCAACTGAAAAAATGATTGTTATGAGAATATTTATGAAGATTGGCACTGCCTGTCTCCTTATGCTGACACTGATGTCATCCGGAAGTGCCAGACACAAGCCTGTTAACCTGATCCTGTTCATCGGTGATGGCATGGGCGTGTCTCATGTCTATGCCGCAATGACCGTTTCAGAGAACGATATGACTTTCCCTTCCTTCCCGGTAACCGGATTCAGCAAAACCCATTCCGCCAACAGTTATTCAACTGACTCAGCTGCAGGCGGTACTGCCATCGCCACCGGGGAGAAAACAAACAACAGGATGATATCAATGAGACCTGACAGTACCATTCTTCCAACTCTTATGGAACTCGCAAAGTCAGCTGGTAAATCAACAGGAATAGTATGCACCAGCTCACTCACCGATGCCACCCCTGCTTCATTTGTTGCTCATGAGCCATTGCGTTACAACTACCGGGAAATTGCCGGATGGTATATAGCCGGAGCAGCTGATCTGTTTGTCGGAGGTGGACGGAAGTATTTCGAGGCGGAAACTGATGCCGGCGGAGGTGCTGACAAGCCCCGGGATATTGTGTCAGGGCTTTCTGAAGCAGGATATGATATAACATATGATCTGGAGTCTTTTGTCAGCTCCGGGTCAGAGAGGATAGCCGGATTGATGTCTGCCGGAGATATGCCCAGGCTGCATGAGGGCAGAGATCCGCAATACCTTGCCAGGGCGACGGCGAAGGCCATTGACCTCCTTTCACGCAATAGACGCGGGTTCATACTGATGGTGGAGGGTTCAGAGATCGATGATGCCGGCCACAGCAATGATACAAAAATGGTAATCAATGAAGTACTGGATATGGACCGGGCCGTTGCCGTTGCCCGTGAATTCGCTGACCGGAACGGGAAAACCCTTATCGTGGTCACAGCTGACCATGAGACGGGAGGCATGAGCATTGCTGACGGTAATCCGGGAAAGAGGGAAGTGACGGGAGCTTTCAGCATCAAGGGACACTCCGGGGTAATGGTTCCGGTCTTTGCTTACGGCCCCGGCTCTATACAGTTCACAGGAATACAGGATAATACGGAGTTGTTTCATGATTTTTGCCGACTGCTTTCACTCAACAATAAGCGAAGATGACAAAAATTCGTCCGGAAAGTGACGGTCACATGCTGCCGCTGGTGGAACAGTTCTATTCCATCCAGGGTGAGGGATATAATACAGGAAAGGCTGCCTGGTTCGTCAGGATCGGTGGCTGTGATCTCTGTTGCAGCTGGTGTGACACTAAATATACCTGGGATGCTTCCCTGCACCCCATGGTGTCAGTTGAAGATATTTTTTCCGAGGTTCTTGCTGCCGGTGCTGACTCAGTAGTGGTAACCGGCGGTGAACCCCTGATGTGGGATATGGGTCCGCTCTGCAGCATCCTTAAGGCCAGGGGTATAAAAACATTTCTCGAGACCTCCGGGGCATGGCCTCTTACAGGATCGTGGGACTGGATCACTCTCTCCCCCAAGAAGGATCATCCGCCTCTGTCAGGTATCTGGCCACTGGCAGATGAACTTAAGGTAGTAATACAATATGGCACTGATTTTGAGGATGCTGAAAGATATAGCTTCAAGGTGAGTCCCGGCTGCCGCCTTTTTCTGCAGCCTGAATGGAGCCGTTACAGGGAGATAATAGCAGAGATAACGGAATACGTAAAGAGAAATACCAAATGGAGGGTGTCTCTTCAGGCCCATAAGTTTATGCATATACCCTGAATGAAAGTAAAAACTGCCATTTCCGCCCTTTTAATGATAGCCCTGATGAGCCAGTGCACAGTTACGGGCCAGACCCTGCACACCCGCTCCAACCGGGCTTTAAAATATTATGATCAGGGCAAGCGAGATTATGATTTGCTCTATTATGACAGGGCGGAGAGAAACCTTAAGCTGGCCGTTGGTGAAGACAGCCGATTCTATGAGGCACATATTCTGCTGGGCCAGCTCTATACGGATACAGGTGACTGGGAGAATGCAGTGATTCATTACCGCACTGCGGTGGCAATTGACCCGCTTTTCTTTCCCCCGGCATTGTTCAGCCTGGGCAGGGCAGAGATGAGAACCGGGAGGTACACTGAAGCGCTTAACCATCTGGAATCCTACCTTAAACAGCTGGGCTCCACGGCGAAGTTACGGGCTGAGGCAGAAAAAATGATAGGCAACTGCAGGTTTGCTCTCTCATTCCCCGGGTCACTATTTGATGTGGAGCCTGTCAATGCGGGAGATTCTGTAAATACGGCACTTGATGAATACTGGCCTTCGGTGACCGGTGACGGACAGCAGCTGATATTTACCAGGGAGGTGAAACGTGCAACAGCCTATGGCCAGGACTTTGGCCGTGACAGACAGGAGGACTTCTATGTAAGCAATTGGACAGATAAGGGTTACTGGGGGCTGGCAAGAAGCGCAGGTGCACCCCTCAATACAGCAGGGAATGAAGGAGCACAGTCTATCTCGTCTGACGGCCGTTACATGTATTTTACAGCATGTGACCGCAGTGACGGCCACGGAAGATGTGATATCTACTTTTCATCATATGACGGCAGCCGATGGTCTCCAGGGATAAACCTGGGATCGCCTGTGAATACGGCATACTGGGAATCACAGCCTTCAATAAGTCCCAACGGGAAAATGCTGTTCTTTGTGAGCAACAGACCTGGAGGATTGGGAGGAATGGACATCTGGTATTCCACCCTCTGCAGTGATGGCAGATGGAGCAGGCCGGTGAATCCGGGCAAGGAGATCAACACTTCGGGTGACGAGTTTTCACCGTTTATATATTTTGACAGCAAAACCCTGTACTTTTCATCCAACGGCCGGGAATCTTTTGGAGGGCATGATATATATGTTACAACCATGAACCGTGATTCCACCTGGGCTGAGCCACAGAATCTGGGTCCACCGGTAAATACTCCTGCTGATGAAACAGGCCTGGTGATTGAGTCATCAGGAAAGAGGGCATGGTTCTCTTCCGTACACACCAAGGAGAATGGAAAGGATATTTTCTACCTTGACCTCCCTGCTTCCGCTCAGCCCGAGCCTGTTCTCTATTTCAAGGGCAATGTCATTGACAAGGCTTCAGGCCAACCTATTAAAGCCAGGTATGAGCTTACCGATTTAACAAACAGGGTGGAAGTAATCAGTTCCGTAACTGACAACAGGGGAGGCTTTTTTGTTTGCCTCCCCCAGGGAAGCAGTTACGGACTGAATGTGACCGCCAATGGTTATATGATATTCTCGGAAAATTTTGATTTTGCGGCCGGTTATACCTCCGCGGAACCATACATGAAAACCATTGCCCTCAACCGGGTCAGAGAAGGAGAATTCATGAGGATGTATAACGTTTTTTATGATACTGATTCATGGGAACTTCATGAATCTTCAAAACCTGAGCTTGAACAACTGCTTGAGTTTCTACAGGTCAACCCGACAGTGGTAATTGAGGTGGGAGGCCATACTGATGCAGATGGTACAGATGAGCATAACCAGCTGTTGTCAGAGAGAAGGGCCAATTCGGTGCGGGAATTTTTGGTGAAGAGAGGAATAGCACATGACCGTATTTTCGTACATGGGTACGGTGAGGGCGAACCTGTGGCCGATAACCTTACCGCTGCAGGAAAGAGGCTTAACAGACGGACTGAGATTACAATCCTGTCAGAGGGCACTCATAAAAAATAGGTGCCACCCGCAATTGGACTGATTACCTCGGTTTAATGAAACAGGTAAGGAGGGTTGACCCGTTGGGGTGCCCTCCTTACTCTTTTAACAGACAGATAGAATCTTCAGATAATCAGATAGCTATCCTGTTTTCTGAAGAGGGGCCGGTAAGTATTTTCAAGCCTGGACTTTCCTTTGCAGGCAACGTGATAAATACAGATGTGCCTCCGGCATCGTTGGGCTCAACCCTGATTTTGCCCTCCATTGCCAGAATAAGATTTCTGGCCAGGATTAAATTCATAGCGGAATAGGTATCCTGACTTTCGGAATGTTGGATCTCAGGATTGTCGGAAAGCAGCAGGTCACTGCTTCTTGAGAAATCCTGGCCAGAATCTTTTACATAAAATGTTATTGTCTCATTGCTGTAGGTGCATCCGACTTTAATAAACCCTGAAAAAGTATTGTCGAGTGCATTTCTGAAGAGATTGCTGACAATTCTTGAGGTGCGTGCCGCATCAAGCTTCAGCATAAGCTTTTCAGGGAGATTGTCTTCCTGTATGAGAACTACATTGTCGTGTCCCTTTTTCCTCATGAAAACCCTGAAATCAGAGGTAAGGGTTTCGAAAAGTTTTGTAATGTTAGTCTCACGAAGATTCTCCCTGGCTGTCCCAGTTTCAAGGGCAGCCGTATCAAAGAAATTTTCAAACAATCCTATCAGCTGTTCGCAGGAGGTGATGATCTGTTCAGAGAACTCCCGCTTTTCATTTTCGCTGAATCTTTCATTATTAATCAGGTATGAGAAAGCTACAATTGAGTTCATCTGGGTTCTCACCTCATGTGATACACCTTCAAGTATATTTGGTCTGGTGATCATCTTGTTCAGTTTTTCCTGCCCGTTCGCCGTGGTCATAACCGTCTCCCTGTAGGCATTCCGAAGAATCTCGAACATATGAACAGTATTTTTACAGATATTAATTCAGTTTCCGTGAGAGCCTGGCAGCCTGTTTCCTGTACCTGCTCCCCGAACTGGCAATTGCATTGAACTGGCTCACTGCCTTTTCAATACTGCCTGTCATCATATAGCAAAGACCCAGATACCACTCTGCATCCTCCAGGTAGAGGTTGTCATTGTGCGCTATGACTTTTGAGAATGATCCGCTGGCTACAGGATAGTTTTTGACCTCCATATTGGCCATACCATGCATAAAGACTGATTCCATATCCTCCTGCCGCGTCTGGATTACCTGCTCTAGATACACTATTGCCTTTTCGTACTCTCTTGCACTATATGATGCTATGGCATTCTCCATCAACGTATTGGCCGGATTTATGGCTGACCTGACTGCTCCTGGAGATTCGTACCTTGTATAGTATGCAGAGTAAAGTTCATCATGTGATGGATCTGGTTTCAGTAACAGGTAGAGAACTGAGGAGATAACTGCCATTAAAGCAACTGCAGCAGCATATTTTGCACTCTTTATCATTGCCCTGCGAATGGTGCCGGATGAGCGTTTCCTTTTCTCTATGGCACCCAGTTTGTCTCTGAGCTCCATGACCTGACGGTCTGCCAGTATCTCGTCAGTCTTTCTTCGCAGTGTCACTTCCCTGGCAAGGGCAGGATCCTTTTTCATCTCTTTCATGAGCCATTCCTTACCGGCTTTGTCTGACTGACCGCCGAGAAAGTTTTCAATGGCATTGTTGACATTGATCGTCTTCATTTTCTGTAATATTATTTCACACTTATAATAAACTATTAATCAAATAGTTAAGTACAGTCTGTCATGTGCCTTCCCGGCACTCTGCCCATGCGGGTCTGCGCCGCCGGGTTTCAGAATCCCTCCGCGACTTTGCGGAGAAAGCCTGATTATGTTATATGTACTGGCCGAAAAATGCCGGCTCTGTTATCCGATTCAGATCTCAATTATCACGGGAGGCCTGGTGGGATTTGATTCCGTTCCTGTTGTTCCGCCATTGCCGCCGCGGACATTTATCATTTCTTCATTTGAAAGAACAAAAGCAGAGAAGTTTTCAATTTTCAGGGTTTTCATAACGTTAATTTTTAAATTAATTATTCAGGGTTTAATTGTTGTTTATACCGTACATGTCAGAAAGTGCCCATTTGTGACACGAAAAAATGAGCTTTTTTTCAAAAAAAATGCAACATGCTGATTAACAATGCTGTATAATAGGTTAAAAATTGGGGCCATTCTGAAGGAATGTTTATACTTTTACCCACGGAAGAAAGAAGAACCACTTTGATGCGTCTGAAGAGAGGCTTTATTGGTTTATTGTTGCTTGTTTCAGCAGTCTTGTCCGGTCTGCCCTGTGGGGCTTATGATGGCGGTTCTGCAGTTACCGTAGATGATCCGCGCACTATCCGTGAAGGCAGGTTAAGGGAGTTGACAGATTCCCTGTCGGCGCATCTGGAGACCAGGTTTCTTTCTCAAAATCCTGAAAAACTTGCCGGGGAGATGGAAGTGCTCCTGACCAATGACCGGGTCATGGACACCCTTCTATTGTCTGATGCATATTATTTTTTGGGTGTGCATCATTACCAGTCAAACAGGTTCACAAGGGCACAGGATTGTTTCACTATATCCATCCGTCACCGTGAGAGGCTTGCTCTTGCTGACAGGAGGTATGCCAACGGACTCTCCAACCTGGCGGTATCCCTGCTCAGGTCCGGCGACTACAGGCATGCCAGGGGGTACGGGCTGAAGGCCCTGGAAGCCAAGCGAGCAGTCTCAGGAACTGACTCTTCTATTCTTGTAGTCAATTATGTCAATCTTGCAGGCATCTTTCTCGAACTCAATGACACCGGTCATGCTGTAGAGATGGCCGAGGCGGGGCTGAAGATAGCAGCTGAATATCCTCATTCTGTCGCTCTTAAGTATGTGGGTGACCTGTATCAGGTTATTGGGCTCAGTCTGTACCGTGGACTGGAATACAATAAGTCCCTGGTTTACTGCCGTGAGGCACTCAGGATCTATGAGAAGGTACCTGAGGCAAGTGTTGATTCGCGGATACTTATGCACAACACTGTTGCACAGGTATACCGCAGGCTGGATCAGCCCGGGGAAGCTGAAGAGTATTTCAGGAAGGGACTGGCGATAACTGATGAGCACGGCGCTCATGACAAATCACTGCTGAGCATCAACTTCTCAGGTTTCCTTGCCCGCAGTGGCCGCATAGAAGAAGCTGAGGAGGTTTTAGCAGAGGGGCTTGAAAGGGTCAGGAGCATTTACGGACCCGAAAGCAGGGAATATTACATGATGCTTATTTCTGTTGCCGGCTTTGTAAATGAAAACCTGGGAGATAATGAGCTGTCACTCTCTCTGTATAATGAATGTTTCAGCTATGTGCAGGAGAACCCATGGGACATCTCCATGAAGAAATATCTGGTCAGTATGTATGCAGAAGCCCTTACTGATGCCGGGAAGTATTATGAGGTCCTGAGAATCACTGACGAGATGGTGATTACGGAAGAAAAGGCCCTCTCTGGCAACCAGACTGACGGTTTATTGAATGGCATATCTGAAGATGACTTGAATATATTGGAAGTCAGGTATAATGCTTTCAATGCTCTTGCCCGGGAAGGTAACAATACTGATTTCCTCAGGCAGGCTGCGGCCACAGGCCGTATCATGACTTCCCTGTATGACCACCAGAGACTTGAGATGAGCGAGGAGGAGAGCCGTACCCGTTTCAGCTCCCACTCCAGGGAGATCTATACCGGGATTATTGACAACTATGCAAAGCTATATGAGGCTGACCAGGATGCTGAATCGCTCAGGCGGGTATTTGAATTTACTGAACGGAGCAAAGTGGCCGGCTTCCTTGCCTCCATACGTGAGCTCAATGCAGCCCGCTTCTCTCTTCCTGAAGAGCTCACACAGCTTGATTCCGAGATTCGAGGTGAGATCGGATTCTATAAAGAGCTGATAGCCAATGAGAAGCTGAAGGCAGTGCCTGACTCCCAGAAACTTGCCACATGGGAGAATGTCAGGTTCAGGCTGTTAAGGTCTCGTGACTCACTTGTAAGGATCTTTGAAGAACAGTATCCGTCATATTATAACCTGAAGTTCAGGACCGAGGTAACGCCTCTTGAGGATGTCCGGAGAGTAATCGGCCGCGGGTCAAATCTGCTCAGTTATGTTCTGACGGATGACAGGCTTTACATTTTCGTCTCCAACAGCAGCAGGAGTGAAGTGATCACACAGGAGATAGATACACTCTTTTTTGTCTCCCTTAAGCGATTCCGTGAAATGCTCTCATCTCCGCCGGCGAGGAGCGGATCCCGCGCTCCGTTCAATGAATACATGGATCTGGCATACAATCTTTACCGCGTTCTCCTTAAACCCGCCGAGCCCTATCTGAGAGGAGACAAGATTGTCATATCGCCTGACAACATTCTCTCATACCTGCCCTTCGAGACACTTGTCACTGATGAGTTTCGGAGTCCGGGGCTGTTATACCGTGAAGCCCCCTTTGCACTAAAGAAGTACCGCTTTTCCTACATATACAGTGTCACATTATCCTCCGAGACGATGCACCGCAGCAGAAGCATCAACAACAGGCTTCTGGCTTTTGCTCCCACGTATGAAGGTATGGAGCTTGACGATTCACTGCTCATCTCATGGCCATCTCTCAGGGGTGAGATACGTGAACTGCCATTTGCCATCCTGGAGGCTGAGGATGCCGTTGATCAGTGCGGAGGAACTGCCTTCATAGGTGAGGGTGCAACAGAAGAGGCGTTCAAGCGCGAAGCAAACAAATACAAGATCATTCACCTGGCCATGCATACTCTGGTTGATGACACCCGGCCCGCATTCTCCAGGATGCTGTTCACAGGCGGGAGTGAAAGCAAGGATGATGGAATGCTTAATACCTATGAGGTCTACACTCTTCCGCTGCAGGCCATGATGGTGGTGCTCAGCTCATGCAACACCGGATCAGGAATGCTGGTGAACGGAGAGGGAATACTTAGCCTGGCACGAGGTTTTCTCTATGCCGGAAGCCGCTCGGCAGTGATGTCAATGTGGGCAGTGGATGATGTCTCGGCCTCATCCGTCATTCACTCCTTTTACAAGAACATGAGAGGAGGCCAGACCAAAAGCTCGGCATTGCGCAACGCAAGACTTAAATTCCTTCGCACTGCCTCTCAGGGTCAATCTCATCCCTATTACTGGTCGGCCCTGGTGATTTATGGCGATGATACGCCCCTCTGGTATGACAGGATCAAACTATACACCGGTCTGCTAATCTTCCTGCTTGCTGCAACCATTCTTGTGGCTATCGTCTACAGGGGCCCAAGATCCTGATACTCCGGGTCAGTCTTGATTATTTCCATCAGGGCTTCCTTGCAGAGGTACTTCTTCCGTCTTGCATACCCTTCGTTCTTCAGTCCCATCCTGCGGGCTATCTCTTCGTATGACAAACCTTCGCTGAAGAGTGTAAGTATCACCTGGCAATCTTCTGCAAGAAGTGCGAAGGAACGAGTAACAATCCTCTCCAGCAGCGCATTGTTCACCTCCTCTGCCACCGCTGGTTCAGCCACACCGGCTTCAAGGGAAATCAGACGCGACCGGTATCTGAGCTGCGCATTCCAGACATTTCGTACCACACCAAAGAAATAACCCTTCAGGTCTGAGGTCAGTGACAACTCGTTATTGGTGACCTGCCTGTAGAGTATCACCACGGTCTCCTGGAGAACCTCATGCACATCATCATCCGTTCCGCTGTTCTTTTTCAGGTAATCACGGATCGTTTCGAAATAGTGATCATAAAGGTAGGTCAGTATCTTGTTATCCTGCCTCCTGATTCCATCAATGATGTCAGAGTCCGAATACTTTTTGAATAATCCCAAACAAGCGGTTTAATTGGCAAATATACAATTTCCGCAATCGATTCCTGAAAAATATCCACGGACACATTTCCCGCCGGACCATCAGGAGCGGGAAAATAAATTGGATATATTTACACCTTCAAATCTCCTTTTCTGCATACCTGATGGCCTATCCTTTCGTAAGACAATATGATGCCATGGATTGCGGGCCGGCATGCCTGAGCATGGTGGCTCTCAGTCATGGCAGGAGGTTATCACTGGAAACTATCCGTAAAAGAGCCTGGATAACCCGTGAGGGTGTTTCATTCCTCGGATTGAAATCGGCCGCGGAAAGCATCGGATTCAAGGCAGCAGGGGTGAAGATTCCCTTCGGCCGTTTGAAGGATGAGGCTCCCATGCCCTGTATAGTGCACTGGAAACAAAATCACTTCATCGTGGTAAACAGGGTGAATGACCGGATGGTCTGGGTCAGTGATCCGGCCATTGGCAGACTGAAGTTGACTCATGAAGAGTTCAGAAGGGGCTGGATCTCGGGAGAGACCGGTGATGAGCCTGCAGGCATGGCCCTGTTGCTTGAACCGGGTCCTGCATTCCTGGACCTGGCAGATGATCCGCCGCCCACGGGTGGTTTCAGGTTCCTTGCACCTTATCTGAAGCCCTACCGCAAACAAATTGTGATGCTGACTGCTGGACTGATCATCTCCAGCGGAATCCAGTTGCTTTTTCCCTTCATGACACAGGCCATCATTGACAGGGGTATTGCCAACAGTGATATCAGGTTCATCTACCTCATTCTGGCGGGTCAGCTGGCTCTCACCGCCGGTCGGCTGTCAGTGGAGTTCTTTCGCGGATGGCTGCTCCTCCACCTTGGATCACGTCTAAATATCCGCATTGTCTCTGACTTCCTGGCCAGGCTGATGGGACTGCCCATAGCATACTTTGACACCAGGTTGAACGGTGATATCCTTCAGCGCATAGATGATAACAGCAGGATAGAAGGCTACCTGACCTCCTCGAGCCTGGCAATTCTCTTCTCCCTCTTCAATTTCGTGGTGTTCGGAGTGGTGCTGGGCATATACAGCATTCCGGTACTGTTGGTTTTCCTGGGAGGAACGGCCCTGTATATAATATACGTAACCCTCTTCATGCCGGCACGGGAGCGTCTTGACAATGTCCGTTTCATGCAGATGGCGGAGGCCGGAGACAGGATGATAAATATTGTCAACGGCATGCAGGAGATCAAGCTTGCAGGCAATGAAGCTTCCAACAGACGGGAGTGGGAAAGGATGCAGCAGGAGATATATGGCACACGAGTCAAAGGTCTGAGGATACTTCAGTTCCAGACTGCCGGCGGGACCCTTATCCATGAGTCAGTCAATATAATCATTACCGTCATCTCGGCAACACTGGTGATCAACAATTCAATGACACTGGGAATGATGCTTGCTGTTCAGTTCATCACGGGTCAGCTCAACGGGCCGGTATCTCAGATTGTTAATTTCATGAGAGCCACACAGGATGCAAGGATCAGCCTGGAGCGACTGGCCGAGGTGCATGCCATGGAGCCAGAGGAGAAGAGTGGTGATGAAGCAGGAGAACTGATGCCTGAACGTGCTGACATTATCATAAAGAACCTCTCTTTCAGGTATGAAGGCCCCGGCTCGCCATGGGTTCTGCATAACCTCAACATGATAATTCCTGCCGGTAAAATAACTGCCGTGGTTGGCGAGAGCGGGTCAGGCAAGACAACCCTGCTGAAGATGATTATGGGATTTTACCCTCCCGCAGAAGGATCAGTGACCATAGGAGGTAAGAGGCTGGAAGATATCAGCATCTCCTCCCTCCGGAAAAACACCGGGGCCGTGATGCAGGAGGGCTATATCTTCCCTGACACCATTCTTGGTAACATTGCACCGGGTGAAGACGATCCGGACATGGAGAGAGTCGCCATGGCTGTAAGTGTAGCCAGTCTGAATCACCTGCTCAGCAAGCTGCCTTCAGGCCTGAGCACAAAAATAGGGCAGGGCGGGCACGGACTGAGCCAGGGACAACGTCAGCGAATACTTATTGCCCGTGTGGTCTACAAGCAGCCTTCACTGCTTCTCCTTGATGAAGCAACCAGCTCGCTTGACGCTTCCAATGAGAGGATGATTGTTGAAAACCTGGCAGGATTTTACGCCGGCAGAACAGTGGTCATAGTGGCTCACAGGCTCAGCACTGTGCGCCATGCGGACATGATAGCAGTGCTCGAAGGAGGAGAGGTGACAGAAACAGGCACCCATGCGGAGCTTACTGCACTGAAAGGAAAGTACTACAGGCTGATCAGGGATCAGCTCGAACTGGGCACTTGATCACTCCCCGCTCTTCTTGCCGGCATAAGGCTCGTAATCATCAGGCTGATCCTTCAGGCTCCCTTTCGGACCAATACCTCCGGCAGATCTGCCCGCGCTACCCGTACTCTTCTGCTTCGCATATCTGCGGTAAAGAGAAAAACCGGCAAGTGCAAATACCGCAATCAGAATTATGATATCCTTCGTTTCCATGCTACATGTTCATTGACTTAGCTGACAAATTTAAGCATTTTGCGGTCAGCGGGAACCGCCGGAGCATTTAAATAAAGTATTGGTTTGAGTTTTACAGATAATCCATTATTTTCGTGGTTTGAAAAAAAGGGGGTAAACTACATGCAATCCCTCCTTGTTTGATGCACTGAAGAAAGGATTCATAATGACTACAAAAGATCCGGAAAACTCTGTTCAGAATGAACAATTCGATGGTAATGAAGAAACCAGAGAATCTACGGAAGAAAATGCAAACAGGGACCAGGCTCCGGGGGAGTCGCTGACCACTGATGTGACCCCTTCGTCTGATGCTGTGACTGAAAATATTCCCGAAAAGAGTGAGCCTGCTGCCGGAGAGCAGAGTGTGGCCTCCGGTAACGGGGATATACACAGTACTGGAGAAACAGCCCCGGAGGGCGATGCCTCCGCTGAGGCAGATGCTGTGAAGGAAGCTGTACCTGATGACTCCATCGAAGAAGAGGGAGAAATTGCCTCGGAGGATTCAACTGTGCAGGATGTTGTACCTGACGATTCCGGGGCAGAAAAGGCTGAAACCGTATCAGAGGCTCCAGCCGGAAAGGATGATGTTGTTGGCGATTCCATCAAAGAAGGGAAGGATAACGTTGAGGAGAGTAAGACTGAAGCCGTTGAAGAAACCGGACCAGACAGCTTATCCGGGGAAAAGAAGGAAAGTATTGATGAGCCGGCAGCAGCGGATGAGGGTGAGGCTGACGATGATACTGCATCTGATGACGGAGAATCGACAGGAGATGAAGATGAGAAGGTCAATTATGACGAGATAGAGCTTCCTCCGGTTGATTACAGCGGGTTTTCAAGGAAGGAGCTGGTTGAGACCCTGGCGCTGATAGTAGAGAACAGGCCTCCTTCAGAGATAGTTGACGATGTTGCCCGCATCAAAGAGTTCTTTTACAGGAAGACCAAGGCAGAATTCAATGAAAAACGACTGAATTATGCCAAGGAGGGAGGCAACATTGAAGACTTCAGACCCGAACCGGATGAGCTTGAGATTCAGATAAAAGGCATACTTGACACCTGGCGCAGCCGCCGAAGCGATTTCAACAGGATCCTGGAGAGCGAAAAACAGGATAACCTGCGCAAGAAGCTTGATCTTATTGAACAGATCAAGGACCTGGTAAATCGTGAGGAAGCCATTAACAAGACATTTCAGGAATTCAGGAACCTGCAGAACGAATGGCATGCCACCGGAATGGTGCCCCAGTCAGCCGTAAAAGATCTATGGGAGAACTATCATCATGCCGTAGAGATATTTTATGATTACATAAAGATCAACCGCGAGCTAAGGGACCTTGATCTCAAGAAAAACCTGGAGTCCAAGATCGCCCTGTGCGAGAAGGCTGAGGAGCTTCTTCTTGAACCCAACCCTGTCAACGCTTTCAAGCTGCTCCAGGAATATCACAATCAGTGGCGCGAGATAGGCCCGGTGCCGCATGAAAACAAAAATGACATCTGGGAGCGCTTCCGCGAAGCCACCACTAAAGTCAACAAGAGGCATCATGAGTTTTTTGAGAAACAGAAGGATGAGCAAAAGCGAAACCTTGACGCCAAGACCGCTCTCTGTGAAAAAGTGGAGGAGATAGCTTCAGGGGAGATACTTACATTTGCTGATTTCAAGGAGAAATCAGATGCCATACTGGAATGCCAGAAGCTCTGGAAGACTATAGGATTTGCTCCGAAGAAGCACAATAACAAGATATATCAGCGGTTCAGGGCAGCCTGTGATACATTCTTCGAAAAAAAGCGTGCGTTTTTTGCAGAGAACAAGGAGACACAGGTCAGGAACCTGCAGCTCAAGACAGAACTCTGCCTGAAGGCTGAGGCCCTCCAGGAGAGCAGTGACTGGAAGGAGACATCCGACATGCTCATAAAACTCCAGAAAGAGTGGAAGGAGATCGGGCCCGTACCCAAAAAGTATTCGGAAAAGATATGGAAACGGTTCCGGAAGGCATGTGATACATTCTTTAGCAGGAAGTCTGAATATTTCGCCGGGAGGGATACATCATATGAAGACAATCTCAAGGCGAAGCTTGCCATCATTGAAGAGCTTGACGCGTTTGATACGGGAGAGGATCCCAGGGAGAGCTTTGAAAAACTGAAGGAGATACAGAATCGCTGGACCGAGATAGGCTACGTTCCGTTCAATAAAAAGGAGGAGATCGCCCGCCGCTATAAGGAGGCTCTCAACAGGCAGTTTGACAGGCTCAAGCTGGATGATGAGGACAAGAATATACTCAGGTACAGGAGCAAGGTTGACAGTGCCAGGTCAAACCCCAGGGCAGCCAGGAAGGTCAGGAGTGAACGTGAAAAATTCTACAGCAAGATCAAACAGCTTGAAAGTGATATCGTCCTCTGGGAAAATAATATTGGCTTTTTTGCCAAGTCGGCCAATGCTGACAATATGATCAGGGAGGTAGAGGAGAAGATTGCCGAGGCAAGGAGAAACATTAAGATGCTGGAAGAGAAGGTGAGGCTGATTGACAATACAATGAGCGAAGAATAGATGCTCCCTTTCAGGCAATAATATAACAGGATCAAAAGTGACAGACGTTAAATACATTTTTGTTACCGGCGGAGTGACATCATCGCTGGGCAAAGGTATTGTTTCTGCTTCCCTGGCAAAGCTTCTTCAGGCCCGGGGTTATTCGGTCACCATTCAGAAGCTTGATCCTTACATCAATGTTGATCCCGGCACTCTGAATCCCTACGAGCATGGCGAGTGTTTCGTAACGGTTGACGGTGCAGAGACTGATCTTGATCTGGGTCACTATGAGCGGTTTCTTAATGTTCATACATCGCAGGCCAACAATGTGACCACAGGCAGGATCTACCAGTCAGTCATAAATAAAGAGCGAAGAGGTGATTATCTTGGCAAAACGGTTCAGGTAATCCCTCATATCACTGATGAGATCAAGCGCAGCATAAAGCTTGTAGGTTCAGGGGGTGATTTTGAGATAGTCATTACCGAGATAGGTGGTACGGTCGGTGATATTGAATCACTGCCCTACATTGAAGCCGTGAGACAGTTGCGATGGGAGATGGGTTCGCAGAATTGCGTTGTTATTCACCTGACCCTGGTGCCTTTCCTTCATGCTTCCGGTGAGCTGAAGACAAAACCCACCCAGCATTCAGTTAAGATGCTCCTCGAGGAGGGTATACAACCTGATGTGCTGGTTCTTCGTACCGAACATCCTCTTACCGAGGATCTGAGAAGAAAGGTTGCACTCTTCTGTAACGTGGAAGCAGGCGCCGTGGTTGAGTCTATAGACGTCTCCACCATCTATGAGGTACCCCTCATGATGCAGAAGGAGATGCTTGATCAGACAGTACTCCGCAAGCTGGGTCTGCCTACTGGCTCTGAACCTTCACTGGATGAATGGAAAGAGTTCCTTCATAAGCTGAAGAACCCTGCTCATAATGTGAAAATAGCACTGGTTGGCAAGTATGTGGAGCTGGCTGATGCCTACAAATCGATCACTGAAGCCTTTATCCATGCCGGCGCGGCCAATAATGCCGCTGTGGAGCTCATAATGATCCACTCTGAGGAGATCACTGAAAACAACTACCGTGAGAGGCTTCAGGGATTTGACGGCATTGTTGTTGCTCCCGGATTCGGATCAAGGGGTATAGAGGGGAAGGTGCTGACTGCCGGATTTGCCCGTACGGGTGACATACCATTCCTGGGCATCTGTCTTGGCATGCAGTGTGCCGTAATAGAGTTTGCGCGTAACGTTCTCGGGCTGGAAGGCGCACACTCAACCGAGATCAATCCCAAGGCCAAACATCCGGTCATTGACCTGATGGAAGAGCAGAAAAGCGTAACAGAGAAAGGCGGTACCATGAGGCTGGGAAGCTATAAGTGCGAGCTGCTGCACGGATCGGAGTCGTGGAAGTGTTACGGCAAAGATGAAATATCTGAACGTCACCGCCACAGGTATGAATTCAACAATAAATACCTTGCAGATTTCCGGAATGCAGGCATGCTTCCGTGCGGCACAAACCCCCTGTCGGGACTGGTTGAAATTATGGAGATACCATCACACAGGTGGTTTGTGGGTGTTCAGTTCCATCCTGAATACAGCAGTACGGTACTGAAGCCTCATCCTCTCTTTGTGGGATTCGTCAGGGCCTGCATCAAATGAACAATCAAAAGACAAAACTGGAATAACGGACTAATGGATAAGAATACAATAACCGGCATCGTACTGATCTTTCTGATCTTTCTCGGATTCAGCCTTTACAATAATCACCGGACAGGAAAATTCTTCGATGCGGAAACGGAATATGCTGATTCACTCTATACCGCGGGCAATTATGACGGAGCCCGGGAAGCATATATCAGGGCATTGAACTACAGACCCAAGGACCAGCCTACCATTGACAGGGTCATGGAGCTCAACAGCATGCTGGGTATCAGCCGGGAAGCAGAACAATCCGCCGCCGAACCTGTCGCTGTCGATACTCTGCCGGCCACCCCTGCTGAAACGCCAGCGGCTGTGACAGACAGCATCATCTATGGCGTTTTTAGTTCCAGAGCCAGCGGAGAGGATCAATACTATACCATTGAGAATGACCTCATGGTAATGAAGGTTGCCGCCAGAGGCGGCAAGATATACTCGGTCATGCTGAAGGAATTTGATACCCATGACGGCCGACCTGTAGTGCTGTTCGACGGCGACTCAACAGTTTTCGGATATAAGTTCTTTACTGCAGACAATAAACCCATCAGAACTGATGAGCTCTATTTTGCTCCCGTGGAATACAGCGGTCCTATTTTTGCCAGGGAGAGTCCGCAGAGCCTGACCATGAGGCTGGAGGGCTCTGGCGGTGCGTCCATTGAATATGTGTATACAATTCATCCTGACGATTACATGATCACCTTTGATACAAGGTTCATCTCCATGAGTTCAGTGATACCGGCAAATACCACATCACTGGCCCTCGACTGGAAGATGTACATTCCGCAACAGGAAAAGGGAAGACAGAATGAAGATATGTATACGGGGCTGAAATACAAGGTCTACCAGGAGGGTGTTGAAGATCTGGGAGGCACCAGGATGCAGCGTCAGAAGAAGGATGTGGTGTCTGAAAGCCTGATGAAGACTGACTGGATTGCCTATAAGGATCAGTTCTTCTCATCAGTAATCATTGCCGATGACCTGTTTCTCAATGCTGCCGTATCATCAACCAATGCCGATCCTACATCGCGGTATCTGAGGTTCTTCGAGTCCGAGATAGGAGTACCCTTCAGCCACAGCGACAACAGCTCGGTGAAGATGAAGTTTTATTTCGGGCCCAATAGCTTCACCCTCATGAAGAAGTACGACATGCAGCTCGAGGAGCTCGTTTTCCTCGGAAGGAATATCATTCGCTGGATAAACCAGTTTGTAATCATTCCGATCTTCAACCTGCTTGACAACTTCATCGTAAATTACGGACTGATTATCCTGATTCTGACTCTGATAATCAAGCTTGTACTCTTCCCCCTGACCCACAAGTCGTTCATCAGCCAGGCAAAGATGAGGGTGATGAAACCTATGGTGGATGAGATAGCCAAAAAGTATCCTAAGAAGGAGGATGCCATGAAGAAGCAGCAGGCCACAATGGATCTTTACAAAAAAGCGGGCGTCAGTCCTATGGGCGGATGCCTGCCCATGCTGCTGCAGATGCCCATTCTCTTTGCCATGTTCCGCTTCTTCCCCACCTCCATTGAGTTACGTCAGCAGTCATTCCTTTGGGCGAAGGATCTCTCAACCTATGACAGCATACTTGACCTGCCATTCACCATTCCAATGTACGGTGATCACGTCAGCCTCTTCACGCTGCTCATGACCGCCTCAACCATCTTTTCAACCAAGTTCAGCAATCCGGCCGGAGGACAGGAGCAGATGCCGGGAATGAAGACCATGATGTACATGATGCCGGTAATGTTTATGCTCATTCTCAATAACTTTTCGGCAGGCCTGACATACTATTACTTCCTTGCCAACGTGATCTCAATCATACAGACCCAGGTGTCACGCCGTTCAGTTAATGAAAAGGAGATACTTAAGAAGATGGAGGAAAACAAGAAAAAGCCGGTTAAAAAGTCGAAATGGCAACAGCGCCTGGAGGCTGCAGCAAAACAGAGCGGCAGGCCCCTTCCTAAAAAATAGACATAAAACATGCTTTTCAGCATTTTTTAACTATTTTGTGCTAAATCCCCTGATCTCTAAAAAAAATAGGCTATTTTAGTGCTTTAATTTTAAATGAAATGGGGAAAAAAGTTAAAAACAAGGACATTGCCGCAAGACTAGGTCTTTCAGGCACATTAGTATCATTGGTGCTGAATAACAAAGCTGATCAGCACGGGATCAAAAAAGAGACACAGGAGAGGGTGCTCGCTGTTGCGAAGCAGATGGGTTATTTCAATGCCGTCGCGGAAAAGGGGGAAACCGCACCGACAGAAGAGAAACCGGGCATTATTGGTATGATTGTTCCCTCAATGAATGATCCGTTTATCTATGAGATCACTCCATATCTCCAGAAGGCATTCTCAAGTATCGGACTCGGGTTTTCAATCTTCACAAGGGATCCTGACGATATGCGCTTTAACAGGCTGACTACCACACTGAAGAAGTTCTTCAGCGGCATGATCCTCGTGGGTAACGCCGTTGATGACAGTGTGATAAGAGCCCTGAACCGTGATTCCTATCCGCTTGTTCTGCTTGAAAAGAGCATTAAGAGAATGAGACTTAACACCGTCTGTTCAGACAGGATTGCCGGTGTGTCCATTATGACCCAGCATCTCACTTCTATGGGGCTTAAGAATCTCTTGATAATCTCAGGTGAAGACACTGCATCCTATGACAAGGAGATGCTTGAAGAGCTCAGGAGCTCAACGAAAAAATCTAAAAATTTTGACTCGGTCTATTTCACAGTGGCAAAGCTTCCGGGAGCAGGAGAGAAGTTTGATTTTGCAGCCATTGAGAATTTCCTTAGACCGCCGCACAGGAGTGATGCCATCATCGTTCTGAACTCTCCGCTTGTCTTCCCGCTTTACCTGGCGTTGCAGGAAAAAAATATCCGTATTCCGCAGGATGTGGCACTGGTATCCATGGAGGACGGCATTGGGTTTGATCTGCTGACTACACCTGTAACCAGGTTGCGCAGACCCCTGCCGGCCATGTCACTTAAGGTAGCAAACATTATCTGGTCAGAGGTGAAAAACCAGGGCAAGAGCAAATATAAGAGACAGGTGAATATGGCTCCTGAACTGCTGGTAAGGAGCAGCTGCGGCTCTTATCTAAAATAACTCGGAATGACACGGATCACGGTACTGCCTGCGATTTTGCTCATGGCAGCGCTGCTCTCTTGCAGCAGCAGTCATCTTATTGATGACAACTCTCTGAGAAAATCAATAGTTGAAGACTACCGGGCACGATCCGCTATATTCGGCAAGACGCGCAGTGACCTGTTTGGAATGGCCGACACCATCAGTGACAGGAAACTGCGTGATGCTATAATCTTCATGCTTGCATACATGCCGTTGAGTGACCTTGGAGTCTGTGAGCCTGGTTACCTGGCTGACAATGCCCTGACGTCGCTGCAGGCAAGGCATGAGATGGAATGGGGTGAATCAGTTCCAGTCAGTCTGTTCCTTAATTTTGTTCTGCCAACAAGGGTAAACAATGAAAATCCTGACAACTTCAGGACAGCCTGTTATGAGGAGTTGAAGAACCGCGTTCATGGTTCGGGAGCCATGGAGGCAGCACTGGAGATCAACCGATGGTGTCATGAGAAGGTAGCCTACCAGGCTGCCGATTCTCGCACATCATCACCTCTTGCCACCATGCTTTCTGCCCGGGGACGATGCGGAGAGGAATCTACCTTTACCGTGTCTGCCCTTCGGGCTGTGGGCATTCCTGCCAGACAGGTATACACTCCCCGGTGGGCACATACTGATGACAACCATGCCTGGGTGGAGTTCTGGGTTGACGGATCATGGCACTATCTTGGAGCATGCGAGCCCGAACCGGTGCCTGACAGGGGCTGGTTCACCGAGCCTGCCCGGAGGGCCATGCTGGTACACACCAAAGCCTTTGGAAGGTATGACGGCAATGAAAAGATAATCCGTAATGAAAGACTCTTCACGGAAATAAATACCCTTGACCGGTACGCGGAGACCAGGGAACTCACCGTGAAAGTTACCGACACTGAGGGCGCTCCTGTCCCGGGAGCATGTGCAGGGTACATGCTCTACAACTACGCTGAGTTCTGCCCCCTTGCCCGGCTGACATGCAATGACAAGGGAGAGTGCAGCCTGACAACAGGTTATGGAACGCTTCTTATCTGGGCCGATGATGGAACCAGATACGGATACTGCCTGGCTGCTCCTGAAGATACCACGGTGACTGTTGCCATCACCGGTGAACCCTTGCTGAAAGCAGAGATATACGACCTGCAGGTGCCGCCTGTGCCGGAACCATTCCCGGCCACGGACCCGGAGATGGTTCAGATGAATAATCTTCTCCTCAAAAGAGGTGACAGCATCAGAAACACTTACATAAGCACATGGATGAAGGATGTGAGTGCTGAAGATCTGGCAATGGAAACCGGACTGCCCGCGGAAAAGTTATCTAGGATACTTAAAGCTTCCATGGGAAATTACAGGGCTGTCATTGACTTCATCAGTGGTGCCGGTGAGAAAGCAGGATTGGCACTACGCATTCTTGAGACAGTCTCTGAAAAAGACCTGCGTGATACACCTTCTGAGGTCCTGGCAGATCACCTTATGAATGCTCCCATGGCTACGCCGGAGACTGATTCGTTACTTTATGACCGTTTTGTTCTCTCTCCCAGGGTGGCCAATGAGCTGCTGTCTCCTTACAGAACTGCTTTTGCAACTCTTCCGGCAGATCTTATAGATTCTTTCAGGGCTGATCCGGGTGTTGTCTCCGGGTGGATTGATACCGAAATAACCCTGGCGACAGGTGAAAACCATTATGATGTGCCGCTTATCCCCGGCGCCGTACTGAAGCTCCGGATGGCTGACAGTCACTCAAGAAATATCTTCTTTGTTACACTGTGCAGGAGTGCAGGCATACCCGCCAGGCTGGAGCCCGGAACGGAAAGACCACAGTACCATAAGAATGGTGAATGGTATGATGTGTGGTTTAAGGGAGAGGCAAAACCATCAGGAGCAACAGGGTATGTGCGATTTGTTGACGGAAATGACAACCCCGGGGCAATAGAGCCTGAATATCACGTTAATTTCACCCTGGCGAGGATAGAACAGGGCATGTTCAAGACCCTTGGTTATGGTTACGGGATTAAGCTGAGTGATCTTCCTGACCGGATAGCCCTGGATCCGGGAACATATATGCTGACCACCGGAAACCGCGATGATAACGGCAATGTTCTCGCCACAATCTCATTCCATGTGCTTAAGCCCGGGGAGGAATTGCCGGTTCCGGTTATTCTCAGGGATCTTCCTGCCGGCAAGCTTGAAGGTCTTGCCCTCAACCTGGAATCGCAATTACATTCATACAGCGGTGAAAAGGTCAGTCTCAGAGCCCTGTCCGAAAAGGGACTGGTTATAATTTGGATAGAGCCTGGACGGGAACCCACACGGCATCTGCTGAATGATCTGCCAGGTCTGAGAGAATCCTTTGATGATTGGGGAGGATTGTTTGTTTTTCTTACTGACCCCGGGACCACGCCTCCGCAATTCAGCCCTGAAACCATTGCGGGGAAGCCCGCAAGCACCCTGTTTGCAATTGATCCCGGACTGAAGTTATTGAGATCCCTTTCCGGCGGCAACGGGCAGGAGAGACCGCTTCCTGTAGTTTTACTCTGCAACAGTGACGGAGAAGTGGTTTATTCATCAGAGGGATACCGGATCGGCACCGGGCAGCAGATATTGAAAAAGATCCTTGAATAGCAGGTTATGAATAGAAATATCCCCGTTTTTGCGGCAGCCTTGCTGACCGCATTATCATGCACCTCCCCTTCAGGAGATGATCTTACAGCCATTGTTGACCCCTTCATCGGCACAGCCGCCCACGGCCATGTCTTCCCCGGTGCCACCACACCCTTTGGCATGGTGCAGCTCAGTCCTGACAACGGAACGTCAGGGTGGGACTGGTGTTCAGGCTACAACTATGCTGACAGCATGATTGCCGGATTCAGCCATACGCACCTTAGCGGCACAGGAATAGGAGATCTATGTGACATTCTCTTTCTGCCGTCAATGCATGAGTTCACTCTTTCATTGCCTGACAGCAGTGCGTCACTGGCAAAGCTGAACAGGACGCTCTTTTCGCACGGAGCAGAGCAGGCTGCTCCGGGTTACTACGCAGTGGCACTTGCCAGCGGTGTGAACGTTGAACTCACAGCCACTCCGCGGTGCGGGATACAGAGATACACCTCCGTAGCAGACGGGACTATGAACGTGCTGGTAGATCTGGGGTTTGCCATCAACTGGGACAGGCCGGTTGATTGCAGACTCTCATGGGATGGCGCTATGCTGTCAGGCAGACGTATATCATCCGGATGGGCAGAGAAACAGTATGTTTACTTTTCATCAGAATTTTCATTGGAACCATCTTCTGTCAGAATGATTAACAGGGGTGAGATTACAGGTAACACACAGGTTGAAGGAAGCAATATAGCCTGTATTCTGACATTTGACCTCAGGAGAGGTGATGAGCTGATTGTCAGGACCGGCATATCCGCCGTAGATGAGGAAGGAGCGGCAGCCAACCTTGACGCTGAGATGCCGGGATGGGATTTCAGCGCAACCGCGGCAGCAGCTCGCCAGACATGGCAGAAACAGCTGTCTGTCATCAGGGCAGAATCATCAGACAGCACCTTTATCAGGGTGTTCTATACGGCCCTGTACCATACCATGATAGCCCCTAATCTCTATTGCGATACCGATGGCAGATACAGGGGAGTCGACAGGGAGATACATACTGCAGAGGGTTTTCAAAATTACACTGTCTTTTCATTATGGGACACCTATCGTGCTGCTCACCCCCTGTTCACTCTTACAGTGCCCACTATGGTGCCCGATTTCATCAACACCATGCTTGCCATCAGGGATCAACAGGGAAGGCTTCCCGTCTGGTCACTCGCAGGCAATGAGACTGATTGCATGATCGGATATCATTCTGTGCCGGTAATTGCAGATGCCATGCATAAGAAATTTACCGGGTTTGATTATGAAAAGGCCCTTGAGGCAGCTCTTCATTCAGCGTCCCTTGACCTGAGGGGACTGAATTTTTACCGCAACTATGGATATATTCCTTCAGAGCTTGAGAATGAGTCTGTTGCCAAAACCATGGAATACTGCATTGATGACTGGTGTATTTCTCAGATGGCTGAAGAGATGGGCAGAAAGGAGACTGCAGACGAGTTTTTTGCCCGTTCCCGCAACTATCATAATCTTTTTGATACCACCATTCTTTTTATCAGGGGCCGCATGAGTGACGGCAGCTGGAGGCCCGACTATGATCCGTTGTATTCCCATCACACCCGTTCGGATTTTACCGAGGGCAATGGATGGCAGTACACCTGGCTGGCGCCGCATGATGTCGATGGCCTCATTTCTCTCTTTGGAGGAAGGGAACTCTTTCTTAGCCGCCTCGACTCCCTGTTCAGGATTCAGGAGGAGGTGAAGGGTGACAATGCTTCGCCTGATATTAGTGGACTCATAGGGCAGTATGCACATGGCAACGAACCCTCTCATCATATAGCATACCTGTTCTCAATGGCCGGGGCACCTGAAAGAACCGAATCGATGGTTCGAAGGATAATGGATGAAATGTACACTGATGCTGCTGATGGTATCTGCGGCAATGAAGACTGCGGACAGATGTCTGCATGGTATGTCTTCTCAGCAATGGGTTTCTATCCTGTCAATCCTGCTGACGGCAGGTTCATTCTCGGCAGTCCGGCCCTTGACGGCGCAACGCTCACCCTCTCCTCCGGCAAAACCTTTCAGATCATCGCCGAAGGCAATTCGCCGGAGAAAAGAAACGTGTCAGCGGTCTTCCTCAATGGAGAAAGAGTGATGCGTAACTTCATCACCTATGAGGAGATAATTGCCGGAGGTGAACTTAGGTTTGTGATGAAATGAACAGGCTGGCGTTACTTTGTTGATAATTATCTGTCATAAATACCTCCTCTCTTTATTATCTTTGTTCTGTTCTGGTGCTGCCGGTTTTCCCCGGCAGTGAAAAGGGAACCCTGTCAGAATCAGGGACAGTGCCCGCTGCTGTGAAGCCCGTTCCGTCGCAAGGCGGATCATTACAACCGGAATCTCAGCCACTGTCCGCCAACCGGCGGACGGGAAGGCCCGGTAAGTAGGGATTAGTCAGAAGACCTGCCAGAGTGTATCCTGTAAAGGGAGCTTTCGGGAATTAAAGTAATGATTAAAAGGTCATCTGCTCATATCATCCGTACCCCGCGCATCCGCCAGCCGCTGTCAGCGGTGGCATTCCTGCTCATTTCCTTTCTCTCTCTACCCTCCATGGCACAGGACAGCTTCATTGATGACACGGTGAATATCTCTGCCGTCACTGTCACGGCACGGGCATCGGCACGTCTTGAACCATATACAGTGATCAGGATAGAACCGGGTATCATCTCACGTAACGAGGGCAATGACCTGGCTACCCTTTTGCAGAGATCAAGCCTTCTAAACGTCAAGCGTTACGGAAACCACGGCCTGGCTTCGGTATCAATAAGAGGCATGTCTGGCAGTCATACACTGGTCACATGGAACGGGCTGACCCTTAATACCCCCGGAAACGGTTACAGTGATTTTACACTGATACCTGTCCTCCCGGGTTCTTCTGTCCGGATTATATCCGGAGGTGCTGATATGGCAGACATGACAGGTTTCCTGGGCGGCAAGGTGGAGCTTGAATCCGAGCCCCTGTTCGGATCAGGAAGAGAGGCTTCACTGAGCTTCGGAGCAGGGAGTTACGGTTCCTTCTCTCCGTCTGCTTCAGTATCCATAGGCGGGGATCATGCCTTTGCCAGGCTGAGTGCATGGGCAGACTGGTCGCGTAACGATTTCCGGTTTGTCAATCATGATGCTCCGCAAGGAGAGGTGGCCGGAAGAAGAACAAATGCCTCCTGGAATTCGTCCGGGCTGATGGGTGATATTGCATACAGAAAGGGAACATCAACGGTTACCATGAATCTTTGGGTGAACGACACTGACCGGGAGCTTCCCGGACCGGTAACCACCGTTCAGCAGGATTTTGATGAAAGGCAGACTGACAGGTCATTCAGGGGAGTAATAACCTATTCGGCAGGTTATGAACGGTTTACTACATCTGTTACGGCAGGCGGTTCACATGACATCAACAGGTATTATCATCAGATTCCTGCCAATAACGGTAACAATATTTCATCGGTGGCAATGATCCGCGTAAAAGCGGGGTACAGGCTTTCCTCAAAAACATACCTTGAGGTTCGTGCGGGTGACAGCTATGAACAGGCCAAATCTCTTAGCTATGAGGCAGAAGAGAAGAGAAATCTCTTTTCTCTCTCCCTGTCAGGTAAGTCAACACCTCTTCCCGGCCTGAACATCATGGCACAGGCCCGGCAGGTTGCAGTCACCGGCATCAGGGTGGCACCCGAGTTCACCGCCGGGGTATCATGGATGCTTCCGCACAACGGCGAGCACATCATAAAAGCAAGTGTCAGCAGTAATACAAAAATTCCGTGCCTGAATGACCTCTTCTGGATCCCCGGAGGCAATCCGGATCTTATACCTGAAAGATCCAGGGGCGGCGAAGCCTCCTGGTCATTCCTCAGGATAAGCCAGACAGGGCTGCGCAACAGTCTTGATGTTGTGCTGCATGTATCACGGGCAAGCAACCTTATTCAGTGGGTTCCCGGTCAGTCGGGGATATGGAATGCGATGAACGTCAGGGAAGTAAACGTCATCGGAACTGAGTTCAGGGCCGGAACAGAACAGACCCTGCACAAATGGCTTCTTCGCGGAACGGCAAACTATGCGTTCACACGATCGGTAATAGCCCGGTCTGATATTGCCAATGACAGGTCTGCGGGAAGGCAGCTTATATACATACCGGTTAATCACGCGAACCTGACCATCAATGCAGTGCGAAAGTGGTTCAATACCGGATTGACAACATCATGGGAGAGTCGTCGCTATACTGCCTCAGACAACAGTGAATGGCTGCCGCACATATTCATGACAGACGCTTTTGCCGGTATTGACATACGAAGCGGGAAGTTTATCTGGAAAACTGAAGTTGAGGTGAACAATCTGCTGAACAGTACGTTGGAAAGTGTTCGTAACTACCCCATGCCTCTTAGAACAATTAAAGTAAAAATAACCCTGACACTGTCAGACAAAAGGAAATCTGAATGAAAACACTGTTTAAAACGCTTGCGCTTATCACACTGGCTGTTGCTAATTCATGTGAAACAATTGATGAACCTTCACTCTTTCCAGAAGGCGAGGGATTCTTCATACTTAATGAAGGAAATTACACCCAGGGGAACGGGTCTGTTTCGTTCTACAGTACCGAAACAGGGGATATTTACAACAACCTGTTCAGCAAAGCAAACCAGCGGGCACTTGGAGATATTCCCTCATGCATGGCAGTTTACGGCAATACGGGCTTCATAGTGGTTAACAATTCAGGCACCATTGAAGCAGTGGACCTCAGAACGATGGAGAGCCTGGGCACACTTACCGGGTTTGACTCGCCAAGGCAGATGATAATCAGCGGCAAAACGGGATACGTGAGCAGCCTGCAGTCTGAGAAGGTGACGGTGATTGACCCTGACAAGATTGAAAAGAGAGGCTGGCTCCATATAGGATCAACTACTGAAGCAATGGTCATCTCCGGCGGGAGGCTCTTTTCCGCACACTGGTCAGGCGGAAACAGCATTGCGGTAACCGATCTGGCTTCAGGTGAGCTGATCACTTCAGTGACCGTGGGCCTCGAGCCTGAGAGCATGGTCATTGACAGGAACGGGAAGTTATGGATTCTCTGCACCGGCGGATGGATGGGAGAGGAGATACCCAGGATAGTAAGAATAAATCCCTCCTCACTGGAAGCAGAGGCGGAATTTCTCTTCAGAACGGTTGATGACAATCCCTCATCGCTTACCTCCAACGCAGCCGGCGATACCCTCTATTACCTTGATGAAGGGGTTCGCAGAATTTCAATAACAGCCGCTGCCCTGCCCGATGCAGCTTTTATCCCTGCAGGTGACAGGCTCTTCTACAGGCTGATGGTCACTCCCGGAGGTATGATTGCCGTTACTGATGCCATTGATTATCAGCAGAAAGGAGATCTCCTGGTCTACAACAGAAGGGGTGAGCTGGTGGATACTGAACAGGCCGGCATAATACCGGGTTTTATGCTCTGCAGGCATGGTTTATAACTTTTTGAGTAATTTTATTGCGGTAACCGGACGATATTGAAGGGACAGCTGATCATATCCATACTCTTTTTTCTTTCATCCCTCATCCTGCAAGGGCAGCAGGAGTTCCCTGAAGGAAGGGCACTCTTCCCGTCTGTTGACAACTGGCATGAAATAAGTGTTGATCCCCTCCAGGCGGAAGCCCTGCGTGCCATAGACCAACCCAAAGGTCAGCCCTGGCAGTTTGCCATTCCGGTTAAAGTCTCGCTTAACCCGCGTAATTCAGGATTTATCGTCAGGAATGATAAAGAGACGGTGTGGATACTGCCTGTCTCCTCCAAAGGTGCACTCTCTCTCAATTTAATCCTCTCACCTTTCCGGCTGCCGGAGGGAGCTTATATCTATATTTACGACCCGGACAGAGAGATTGTCAGGGGCGCTTTTACTCGCGCGAGTACTGCCGGCACACGCTCATTGCCGGTGATGCCTGTGCCTGGCGACAGGCTTGTGCTTGAGTGCCATTTTCCCGGTAGCCACATCCCGGAAAACTCAATCGGAGTAAGCCAGGTGGCCCATGACTTTGCCGGATTCTTCGGTCCGGATGGGATTAAGGATTTTTACTACGGCAGATCGGACTATTGTGAGGTTGACTTCAACTGCTCTGCCAACCAGAACTACCTGATGGCTTCACGCTCGGTGGTGCGCCTTCTGGTTGCAGGCGCAGAACTATGTACAGGCGTTCTGGTCAACAACACCGGCAATGAATACAAAGCCTATGTGCTGACAGCGAATCATTGCATTGAGAACGATGAGCATGCTGAGAACACGATTTTTGCCTTCAACTATAAGAGTCCATGGTGTGACGGGCCGGATGTTACCAACATCCATTCCCTTACCGGGGCGGTCGTACGGGCTGAAAATTCTGACATAGATTTTACCCTTGTAGAACTCAACCAGTTCCCGTCAATGGTTTACAGGCCATACTTCTCAGGATGGGACATTACGTCCACACCTCCGACAAATACCTTCTCACTGCATCATCCGGAGGGAGATGTAATGAAGCTCTCCATTGACGACAACGCTCCCATGTCAACCTCTTATCCTGTATCCGGATTCATAACTCTGGGGTTCTGGAGAGTGCTCAGATGGGAGACAGGCACTACCGAGCCGGGTTCTTCCGGCGGGCCTCTCTTTGATCAGAATGGGAGACTCAGAGGAACCCTTACGGGCGGAGGCGCAACTTGCAGTGATCCGACAAACGACTACTTTGCCAAGCTCTCCAGGATGTTCAATGTGACCACAGTTGTTTCCTCTCACCTCCGGCCATGGCTTGATCCTGCAGGTACAGGCGCCACCGTGGCTGCAGGCCGTGACCCGTACGGTTACAACCTCTCCAGATCAGATACACTGGGAGTCTTTCCGGCTTCCGCATCCGGAACAACGGATTCATATCCCTCGCCCGGGTGGGGATTCTCAACCGGGAATAATTCAGATGGTCTGATGAGATATGCTGAGTATATCCCCTTCACAGGTACGGGTGAGATTGCCTGGTTGAGATTGCGTGTGGCTGCATCTTCACTGCTTTCAGCAACAGACTCCGTGAGGTTCTATATATGGAGCGGCGGATCCCAGCCCGGACCGGTCATTGCATCAAGAAAACTCAAGCTTGGCGAGATCAGAAGCGGTCAGGTACTGGAGATAGACTTCGGCAGAAACATTAAGGTAACAGCTCCTTTCTACGCGGGATACAGCGTGTACTACAGAACACCCCCGGACCAGCCACAGCCGCAGTTCGCAGTGATGCACTCGTCTCCATGGCCGACATCAACACAGAACACAGCATGGTTCCATGACGGGTCGGAATGGAAACCTTTTAACATCCATCCCTCTTTCCCAATGTCCGTTTCACTTGCTGTCAACGCAGTCATGGTTGAAAATTCAGTGCTGAACATGACGGAAGAGCCGAAGCCCGGAACCGACCGCCTGGAGGTGTTCCCGAACCCGTTCATAAGCAGTGTCTGTTTCAGGCTTGAGGATAGCGTGAGCGAGAGTACTCTGACAATATATGACCACCTTGGCAGAGTTGTACTGTCTGCCGAGTACAAGAATATCTTTCCCGGAATTCTGCCTGTTGAGATGGATGGGCTTGCTTCCGGTGTTTATCATTACGGCCTGCGTGCTGACTCAATCTATTATTCCGGCACCCTAATAAAAACTGATTCGAAGTGAGCAGAATCATTTTGTCAATTGTCTCAGCAGCCATGATCCTTTGCTCCTGCGGCAATGAACACAATCCTGCTGCCTCCGGAGCCATCACTGACAGCGTCGCCTCATACTCATCACGACTGGTCATTGAAAAGATTACGGGAGCAACCAGGATCACTGTAAGGGATCCGTGGCAGAATGCAGAAGGAACCGCGTTCTGCTGGTATCTCGTACCACGTGATTCGGCTTTGCCAGATGGCATAAGTGAGAAACAGACGATACGTGTACCGGTAAGACGAATGATATGCATGTCAACAACTCATGCTGCGATGATGCGAGCACTGGATGCAACTGATCTCATAGTGGGGGTCTCCGGGCCGTCACTCGTATATGATTCTCTCCTGCTGGAGAGGATAAGCAATGGTATTGTCAGGGATGTGGGTTATGAGAATAACCTGAACAGAGAGCTTGTCATCTCGCTTGAACCAGACCTGCTGATGGCTTACGGAGTTGCCGATCCCTCCTCGGGCAGCACTGGAAGACTGACAGATTCAGGGGTGAAGGTCTTTTACAATGCCGACTATCTCGAACAGCACCCGCTTGCAAGATGTGAATGGCTCAGGCTTTTCGGCCTTCTTACCGGCAGGGAGCGGATGGCTGACAGCATCGTCAGCACTGTTACCGGCAGATACCATGAACTCACCGGGAAGGTCAGGTCCATAACCGGAGACCGTCCCGGAGTTCTTCTCGGTGCACCATGGGAAGATGTTTGGTATGTTTCGCCCGGCAACTCATATATCGGGCAACTGGTTGATGATGCAGGTGGAAATTATATCTTCAGTGACCTGACAGCTCCTCATTCCGTGCCATTTTCTGTGGAATCTGTCTTTCGCAAGGCGGGGAAAGCAGATATCTGGATCAATCCCGGCACTGCTGACAGCCTTTCAGAGATAGCCACTGCCGATCATCGTCTTGAATCACTCCCCCTGCTCAGGCACGGAAAGGTATGGAATAATCGGAGGAGAATAACTCCTGAGGGCGGAAATGATTATTGGGAGAGTGCCGTGGTAAGGCCTGACCTGCTCCTGATGGATTTTGTCTCCATCATTCATCCGGAGCTGCTTCCCGGTTATGATCAAACCTTCTATATCCGGCTGCAATGAGGGAAAGAAGAGTACGTAATGCGCTGCTAATGCCAGGGCTCGTCCTGCTTGCAGTTATCCTGTTCATTGCTGACCTGTTGCTGGGCAGTACAAGGGTTGAACCTTCGGAAATATTCACAGCGCTGTTTGGCAACGGTGACCAGGGTGTTGAGATCATTGTAATGCAGTTCCGTCTGCCCAAGGCTGTCACTGCCCTCCTTGCAGGTGCGGCCATGTCTGTCAGCGGGCTGATGATGCAGACCCTCTTTCGCAATCCTCTTGCGGGTCCGGACATCCTCGGAGTCAGTTCGGGCGCCGGTCTGGGTGTGGCAGTGACCCTGCTGACCCTGACGCCATTGTTTACTCTTTCGTCGGAAAGCCTGCTGGCCGGTTGGGGCCTGATACTGGCAGCATGGACCGGCGCCGGGGCAGTGATGCTTATAATCATGGCTGTATCAGCGCGAATGCGCGACATTATGACCGTACTCATCGTGGGAATCCTCCTCGCCAGCGCCATCTCCGCAGTGGTAAGCCTGCTGCAATACTTCAGCAACGAAGCAATGCTGAAGACATATGTCATCTGGACCATGGGCAATCTGGGCAATATCTCATATAACCAGATAAGAACACTGACGCTGGCTACAGCTGCAGGACTGTTCATCGCTTTCCTGATGGTGAAGCCTCTTAATGCTATGCTCATGGGTGAGACCTTCTCCAGGACGGTAGGAGTGGAGATGCAAAAAACAAGGGTTTTAGTGCTGGCCTCGGCAAGCATACTGGCGGGCAGTGTTACTGCATTCTGCGGACCCCTGGCATTCATCGGGGTGGCCGTCCCCCATATTGCGAGATTGTTGCTGGGTACCACAGACCACCGTATCCTTATGCCAGGCACGGCAGTGTGTGGTTCGGCAATACTACTGCTGAGCGACATCATCTCCAACAGCCCCGGAGGCGGCCATATCATACCGGTTAATTCCGTTACGTCCCTCATCGGGATCCCGGTGGTGCTCTGGATAATTCTTGGGAAAACCGGACTGGGGAGGAGGTTCTGATGACACCTGGAAGAGTCATAGCTGAAACAAAGGACCTGTCAATAGGTTACCATAGCCGAAGAAGGGTCTTTACGGTAATGGAAAATCTCTCACTCAGGGCTCACAGGGGTGAACTTGTGGCGCTGATAGGACGAAACGGCACAGGTAAGAGCACCCTGCTGAGAACTCTGGTCGGATTGCAGCCTCCTTTGGGGGGCACAATTATCCTCGATGGCAGAGCATTGCATGAAACAGGCTCGTCTGAGATGCCCAGGCTGGTCAGTTTTACCTCCACCGAGCCCATGACGGTTCACTATATCAGGGTTCGTGATGTTGTGTCACTGGGCCGCTTTCCTCATACTAACTGGATCGGGACACTGACGGAGGCTGACAGGAGGGCTGTTGACGGTGCTCTGGAGGCGACAGGTATAACCGCACTGGCACAAAGAACCATTGACAACATCTCTGACGGTGAAAGGCAACGGACAATGATAGCCCGTTCACTTGCACAGGATACGGGATTGATGGTTATGGATGAACCAACTGCCTTCCTGGATCTGCCTTCGAGGTACGCGACGGTCAACCTGCTGCGAAGGGTTACACGGGAGAGCGGCAAATGCGTGATATATTCCACACATGACCTTGATACTGCCATCAATGAAGCTGACAGGATATGGCTGATGACAGAAGATGGTGTTAGCGAGGGCGCGCCTGAAGACCTGATGCTTACAGGCAGCATAGCCAGAGCCTTCGAGAGTCCGCAACTCTCATTCAGCAGTGGTGACGGCAGCTTCAGCTTTGTGAGAACCAGACATAGTAGTATTGCGCTGGAAGGAAAAGGAAGGGCTGCAAAACTGACTGCAAGGGCCCTTTCAAGGTGCGGGTATAATATTGAATCACAGGCATCCATGACCGTCAGGGTTTCCAACAGTGCCGGCGGAACGGAATGGATTGTTACAGAAGGGCAGGAGACTGAGAGCTTTGATTCTCTTTATGACCTGGTAACATACCTTTCAGCACGGTCTCAATAAGTCCTGTATTTGCGGTAAGAGTCGATAAATGTTTCCACATCCTCTACTGCCAGTCTTTTCGCAATGATTTTCTTGTTACGGTCAAGAATGTATATCAGTGGAGTTGATTCAACGTTGTAGAAATAGTCGAACCTGCTCATCCGCTGAGGATCCCAGCCATTGATCCAGGTCAGACCGTGGTCAATGATATATTTTTCCCATTTCTCCTTGTCATGATTTGTACATACTGCAAAGATTTCAACACCCGCAGACTTGTTCCTGTCATAGTACTCCTTGAGCATCGGAGTGGCCTCCTTGCAATGGCCGCAGTCAGGTTCCCAGAAATAGACTATTGTGAACTCAGCTTCAATATCATACAGAGATACATGGTATCCTGCAAATGATCCCATGAGAAGCTCGGATGCCTTCATTCCTATCAGGTTATGCCTGAGCCGGCTGACTCTTTTTTCAAGATCGGCCAGGTACTCCTTCGAGGCCCAGGGCGCCCTGCCTGCCAGGTAAACCTTGTCAGCCATGTGCACCACAACGGCATCATGGCCCATGATTTCGCTGGAGGCATACCTGTTCATGATCCAGACAGCAACATACTGAAATACATCGTCATTGACAGAGCTCCTGGCCAACAGCCTGTCGGCCTCACTGATAACTGAGTCAGGCATCTGAATTACCACCTGTTTGAAGAACTGCTCCATTCTGCCCCCAAGAACCGGGCTGCGTATCAGTCCGGGTTCATTGAAGTCGATATTATCAAAAAAGTGGTCTTTGTAACTGATATAAGACAAAAGTCGTCTTACGGAGTCAGCATTGTGGGTTCCCGGAGGTAATTCAGGTTCAGGCGTCTCTACCGGAATAACAGATCTTGCAATGGCTCCGAGAAGGGTGCCTCTGTTTGCCTCAGCAGTCTGGCGGAGGAATTGCTTCATGGCAGTTTCCTGTGCCGTGAGCTCCTTTCTTATTCTAATGGCCTCGGGACTTCCTTCTTCGAGACCGTTCAGTCTCTTGCTGATGCTCATTGCCTCCTCCTGAAGCGCCTTCCACCTTTTCTGGTAAGCCAGAAAGCGGGTGTTCTCTTCTGAACCTGAAAACGAAAGAGTGGACAGTGGATCACTTTTGTCAAACTGAATTTCGAAATGTTGGTCTTCTCCAACCAGGAACTCAAAGAAACGGTTGTCCGGCAGGACGATCATATAAACACCTTCAGGAAGGCTCTCCTCACCGGAGAAACCAGCCTTGCCGCCTTTGTCAGTGACCAGGCTGTCTCTTACATATTGCTGGTTGCCAACATGGTAGGCGAGTCTGATAGTTGTTGCAGGCGCAGTCTTTGCGGAAATGTGTATATTATAACCTGCCTGTCCGTTTATCTTCAGTGGAAGCCAGGCGACGATGAAGATGCAAATGAGTGCAATTTTTATAAACTTCATAAATTATTTTGTTACGAAATTTCGCTGTGCAATTTTCCTGCCAACCGGTCAGAACTGTCTTGCAGAAGTAACTGATTTCCTCTGATCCCTATTGTTAGTCGACGGCAAAAACTATGCATCAAGTCAATGATCCATATCAAATCTAAGTATCTCGGCATAACCGGCAGTAGTAATTACTGCCCTGAGAACGTAATTGAAACGGTTGAGATCGGTACAGAGGAAGAAGTCGGTCGGAGGACTGAAGCCCAGGTTCTCATGTCTGAAGAATCTGCTACCGGATCCGGTTCTAAGTGCTTCTGCCTCATCTGATATATCGGGGTCTTTCCCCTGGAGAAGGTCAGCAATATATTGTGCACACAGCATATCTTCCCGGGCTCTTTCCGTTGCCCTGTAGCCCATTGCCACAAGGGTTACCTTCGGAGGGTTGAGTGTTGAGATATAGGAGGCTACAGCACCAGCATTGACCAGTCCCGCCCCGATCAGTTCTGTGGCGCCTGTGGCATTAAGCAGCCCCCTTGTACCTGCTGTGGTGCAATGGATCATAGTCTTTCCCGCAAGTTTGCCTGTCAGCATTTCTGTGGGGCTGTTGCCATAATCAAATCCTGGAGATATTTTTTCATCCTGTTCACCGGCAATAATTACGTCTGCCTTAAGTTTATCCCTGAGGGCAAATGCCTCTGCGGGGGTAGCAACGGCCAGAAGGCGGCTGATACCGTTGTCGAAGGCATAGCAGGCGGTACTGAACGCGCGGAAGACGTCTATTATAACTGTCACTCCCTGAGCTTCCTGTGCCCCCTTTATGAACTCCTTGATGGTAATGTCCATGTCTTATGTTTCAAAATGTGAAGATAATAATAGTGTTTGAAGATCATTTCTTAAATTTGTGTTCCTAAAAGAATCAGGAAGTCTGATGAGACCGATGTCAACAATAAGTCAGGCAATTATGAGCCGTGCGGACCGTAGCCGCCGGGTGGTTGCAGAGCGATTGAGGAAATCAACCCCTTTCTGGATTCGCCAGCGGCGCATCATCTATCTTCTATACAAGGGAATAAAGAGGGACAATATTTATATTAAGGCTTCCGCTCTGACCTTTTTTACGATTCTGTCAGTGATACCGATGGTGGCTCTTGCATTTGGCATTGCCAAGGGATTCGGGCTCAATGATGAGCTCAGAGCTCAGATAATAATGCAGTTTCATAACCAGGAGCAGGTTATGAACTGGATTCTTGACTTTGCCAATAACACCCTTGAGCAGACAAGTGGCGGCTGGCTGGCCGGGATAGGAGTGGTGTTCCTCTTTTCAACCGTAGGACAGTTGCTCAGGTATGTGGAGAATGCTTTCAATTCAATCTGGAAGGTTGAAGAGACCAGGGTGTGGTATCGTCAGGTAACCGATTACCTGGCTGTTATAATCCTGGTCCCGGTGCTCTTCGTTGCCTCAAGCAGTGCAACTGTTCTGGCTACGACCCGGCTTAATGAGATACTGGGCAGATCGGATATGCTGGAAGGCCTTAAACCGGTGGTCGCCTTTCTTATTCAGCTAATACCCTTCATTCTACTCTGTACAATCTCCACTGCAGCTTTTCTGGCCATGCCGAACACCAGGGTCAAGCTGAGGAATGCCCTCATTGCAGGTCTTATAGCAGGCATAGCCTTGCAGGTGCTTCAGATACTGTATGTGGAGACCCAGATGGGATTGACCAGGCTCGGAGCCCTCTACGGAAGCTTTGCAGCCGTGCCACTACTGATGGTATGGATCCAGATGAGCTGGGTAATAGTCCTGATGGGAGCTCAGCTCACATATTATCTGCAGAATATCACCAGGTACGAGTTTGAATTTGATGTACAGACAGTCTCTCCCAGGCAGAAAAAAAGGCTGTCATTGCTTGTGATGCACTCCCTGATAGAGGATTTTGTCAAGGGTGCGGAACCGAGGGCGCCTGAGGAGATCTCCCTGGAACTGAGTCTGCCGGCCAGGACGGTACATGACTGCCTTGATATGCTCAATGAGGCTTCACTGGTAACGGAGGTATGGAACGAGGAACTTGAGAAATATGTATATCAGCCTGCCACTGACATTAACCGCATGACCCTGTCATTCATACTCGAAAGACTGGATTTGTCGGGGTCACAGCATAAGGTAGTGATCAACAATGCTGATTACAGAAAGATAGATGCAGCGCTGACCCGGTTTGAGAGCCTGATAGCCTCTTCCGAGACAAATATACTTCTCAGGGACCTGTAATATCTATTTGTTGCGGAAAGGTGAGAGGCGGAACCGCCTTACATACCTGATCAGTTCCTGAAGTGAATTCCAGTTATCAAACAGGTAGTGTGGAGCTTCCACAATAATCTGGCGGGTCTCGGGGTGCATTGACCAGTAACTTACAAGGTTGGATGCCCTGAAGACCCTGTCCTCAGTGCCAATTAGTGAATAATCCCACGCAAAACCAGTCTGTACCGGTTCCATCATGCGATTGTAAAGCCATCTCAGCTCGTCCTGAAGTGATTTTTCAGAGCGGGTGGGTATATGGGCGCGGTTCTTTTCAAACCTGCTCCTGGTACCAAAAAGCCTCAGGTAGAATTTGCCCATGCTGTAGTTGGAGATATTATCCAGTGTTGCCTCGAATATCTTCAGGGGTATCCCGTACTTATCATCCGCAGCAACCGGTGTTCCGTTGATGGCAATTGTCAGGTCAGGTTTGATACCCATTTTCCTGCTGTAATATTCTGCCGCCCATACGCCCAGTGACCATCCTATGACTGTCACCCTCCTATAGGTCTTCATCTCGGGAAGAATCAAAGGCTCATCAGCGGAATAATTGTAAAAAAGGATAAAATCGTGGTTGTCAGTGCAGAGGTTTGAAAAGGCTTTTTCGTCTATCCCCCATGTGCCGAAGAGTATTACGAGATCCCTGTTGTTCTCAAATCTTCGGAGGAATGTTTTCATCGCCGGATAGAAAAGCAAAAAGAGGAGAGGGTTACCGTGGTACTTTAAGGAACGGGCTTATGAGATAATCCCGGAATCTACTGTCTGATAAAAGGAAGTAACCTATGGTAGTCAGCCTATAGGTCCATGTGAAAGTCAATGTCTGCAATACAATCCTATTGATTCCCACAAGTAACCCTTACTCTCCTCTTTTATTTCATGTTTGAACAAATGTAATACATAATTAAAAAAAAAACAAATCTTTTGGAAAAAAAATGGCGATTGCTAATTAACAGGTTGTGAATTAGGATGGGATTGCTTACTTTTAAAGTGGATATAGGATCATTTATTTTCCTGATAATTAAACCTTTTACTTATGATACCTGAAATAATCAGCATCAGGCACGACGACGGTGCGGGATTCAGAGCCGAATGGATGGATACGGAAAGCAGTTTTCTGCACCTGCATCCTGAATATGAGATAGTTCTGAATATTACCGGCAACGGAACACGTGTGGCGGGTGATTCAGCTGAGATCTTTGACCGGTATGATCTTGTAATGTATGGTCCTGATCTGAAACATTTCTGGAACTTCCACCGCCAGGAGGATGAGGAGAGCAGGAAACATGCCATAATGGTGCATTTCAGGTGTGATTCTCTTGGAGAAAACCTGCTCTCCCAGTTTGAGATGGCTGATCTAAGGAGGCTGCTCAGCGAATCGGCCAGGGGGATATCATTCCCTCCCGAGACCGGTGAAGCGGCTGAAGAGCCAATGCGCAGGCTGCTGTCTGATACCGGAGTGAAAAAAATGGTGAGTCTCTTCAGGTTGTTTGAGATTCTCTGCTCGGCCCCAAAATATAAGATTCTTTCAGGAGAAAGTCCTGATGCCAGTTTCAACCTGACAGACAGCCGTCTGACTGACGTTTGCTCTTATGTAACGGACAATTTCTACAGGGTTATTCCCGTGAAGGAGGTGGCTGCCATTGCAAAGATGAGTCCCCATTCATTCAGCCGCTTCTTCTCAAGAAGCACCGGCAGCGGATTTGTGGATTATGTTAATCAGGTCCGTACCAACAAGGCCTGCTATCTGCTTAGGGAAACAGATCATCAGATCAACGAGATTGTATTCGAATGCGGCTTTGCCACCGTATCAAACTTCAATAAGCAGTTCCGCAAACATGCCGGAATGTCTGCCCGTGATTACAGGGCACAATACAGAGACTGACTTTTACCGGATAGCATCGCATGATTCCTTGCTATGATATTTTTCATATCAGGGATCCGTACGTATTGTTAATTTTGCTGATGAACCAATTAAAACATTATGACCATGGGTATGACAATAACCGAAAAGATAATTGCTGCTCACTCAAAATATGAAACAGTCAGGCCGGGTGACATTGTTGATATCACCATTGATGCGCGTGCGGCAAGGGATTTCGGAGGCGCAAATGTGGTCAAGAACCTGAATGATTTCGGTCTGAAGGTAGAAGACCCTGAAAAGACGTTGTTCACATTTGACTGCAATCCCACGGGATCTGACCAGAAATATGCGGTCAACCAGCACATATGCCGCCAGTATGCCCGCAGCAACGGCATAAGGGTATATGACATAAATGCGGGCATAGGCACGCACCTGCTCATTGAAGAGGGTTATGTATGGCCCGGTGCAACTGCCATATCCACCGACTCCCATGCAAACATCCTTGGGGCAGTAGGGGCTTTTGGTCAGGGTATGGGTGATATGGATATCGCTGCCGCATGGAACAGCGGCCGGGTATGGTTCAAGGTTCCCGCCTCGGTAAAGCTGACCCTCAACGGATCACTGCCTGAAGGAGTCACGGCTAAGGATGTCATTCTGAACCTTCTCCGTATATATGGCGCAAATACGCTGCTTGGCCACAGCATCGAACTTTATGGTGAGGCTACAGAGAGGATGACTCTGGATGAGCGCATCACTATCGCTTCAATGGCAACAGAGATGGGAGCAATAATCATTCTGTTCCCTCCGACAGGGGAGATAATTGAATACTGCCGCGCACGTGCGAGGTCTCCGTTTGAGCCTGTCTATGCAGATATGGACGCACAGTATGCACTGACTGCTGACATTGACGTTGCCACCTTCGTGCCAATGGTCTCGCGCCCTGGTGAGCCGCATGATACGGTAGGAGTAAAGGAACTGCCCGTCACACGGATAGATTCTGCCTTCATTGGGAGCTGCACCAACGGCAGGTTAGAAGACATGCGGATCACTGCATCAATACTAAAAGGGAAAAAAGTTGCTCCGGGAGTTGTTCTCAAGATAGTCCCCTCAACTGATGCAGTATGGATGCAATGCCTTGAAGAGGGGCTGCTGGAGATATTCAAAAATGCAGGAGCACTTGTCTCCAACGCAGGATGTGCGGGCTGCGCTGCCGGCCAGGTGGGACAGAACGGCAAGGGTGAGGTGACAATCAGCACCGGCAACAGGAATTTCCCGGGTAAACAGGGCCAGGGCAGTGTCTTTCTTGCATCACCGGCCGTGGTGGCATCGTCAGCTGTTGCAGGATATATTACCACCCCTGATGCAGTGCCTGCCACACCGCTGGTGACAGACTTCCGCACAGGCGATTCAACCACCGCTGCAAAGGAGGTAAAGAGTGACGCAACCGAAAAGCCATCCGTTATCATGGGAAGGGTCTGGCTCATTGAACGAGACAACATAGACACCGACATGATATTCCATAACCGCTACCTGGCCATTACTGACATCCGCGAGATGGGACAGTATGCCTTTGACAATCTTGAGGGATACAGGGACTTTGCCAGTAAGGCACAGGCAGGCGATATCATCATCGCCGGAAAGAACTTCGGGAGCGGAAGCTCACGCCAGCAGGCAGTAGACTGTTTTGTCTCGCTGGGAGTACAGGCCGTGATAGCGCGCTCTTTCGGAGCCATCTACGAGCGAAATGCCATCAACGCCGCCTTTCCGGTGCTTACTTATGAATCGTTTAACACCATTGATCTGAAAGACCAGGATATCATCTCCGTAAACCTTGTTACCGGGGAGGCGGTCAATGAGCGCAATGGATTAAAAACTTCAATTAATCCATTCTATGACGCACAGTACGAGATATATAAACGTGGTGGACTCTTGGGTAAGAAATAAGAAATCAAAAGATCAGATATGAAGCCTATGACATTTGTAGAAAAGGTTCTGGGAGCTCCCGAAGGAGCTGTGGTATTCAGGAAGCCCGACCTCATCCTGACGCATGATAACACATCAAGCATCTTCCAGACATTCCGGAAGATGGGAGGAGAGAAGGTCTATGACCCGGGGCAGATGGTGGTGGTACTCGATCATAATGCTCCGCCCGCTGATGCCAAACTGGCGACACAATACCAGGATATAAGGGATATCGTTGCGGCACAGGGAATAAAGAAGTTTTATGATTCAGGCATGGGGATATGTCACCAGATGATGTCAAAACATGCTCGTCCGGGAATGATCATTGTTGGTTCGGACAGCCATACATGCACTGCCGGAGCTTTCAATGCGCTGGCAGCCGGTATTGACCGTACAGAGGCGGCTGGAATATGGAAGAGAGGAGAGACCTGGTTCCTGGTCCCTCCCTCAATGAGGATTAACCTTACAGGCAAGCTCCGTCCTGGCGTCAGTGCCAAGGATCTTTCACTCTGGATTATCGGCATGCTCGGTTCTGACGGTGCCAACTACATGTCAATCGAGTTTCACGGCGAGGGTGTCGCCACGCTGAACGTTAGTGACAGGATGACGGTAGCCAACCTGGCATCGGAGATGGGTGCAAAGAATGCCGTCTTCCCGGCTGACGAGGTACTGTGTAATTACATAGGATCAAGCGTTAAAGGCGTATGGGCTGACGAGGAAGCTGAATACCAAAAACATATCTCAATAGATCTTGCCGGGGTCTTCCCGCTGGTTGCCGCCCCGCATCATGTTGATAACATTAAATCGGTCGCTTCTGTTGCAGGAACTGAGGTACACGAGGGATTGATTGGCACATGCACCAATGGCAGGATTGAGGACCTGAGGACAGCCGCCTCTGTGCTGAAGGGTGCAAAGGTCAAGGAGGGCTTTCAGCTGCATATCATCCCAGCATCAAAGGAGATATATCTGCAGGCTATCCGTGAGGGTTTAATAACTGACCTTATTGAAGCTGGCGCCAACATTCTCAGTCCCAGTTGCGGGCCATGCCTGGGGACAGGACAGGGCATCCCTGCCAGCGGCCATACGGTCATATCCACGGCCAATCGCAACTTCCTGGGAAGGATGGGGAACAAGGAGGCCTCTATCTATCTCGCCTCGCCGGCGACGGTGGCTTCATCAGCTATTACGGGCGTTATCACTGACCCGAGAATTGCAAAGGGTAACGAGATCTTCCCCTTCAACCCGCCGCAGAGCAAAACCAATACCATTGCAGAAGGAGAGAACAGGAGAGAGGGTAATGTCTGGAACTATGCCGATGTGGACAACCTGAACACTGACCAGATGTTTGCCGGGAAGCATACCTACAGCGTCATGAGTTCCGATGCGGATGCCATAGTGCCGTTACTGTTCGGCGATTTTGACTCCTCGTTCAGCAAAAATGCAAAGGCTGGAGACATAATTATTGCAGGAGATAATTTCGGTTGCGGAAGCTCCCGCGAACATCCATCAGTAGGTCTGGCACACCTTGGCATCAGAGCGGTGATAATCAAGTCGGTCAATCGCATATTTTACCGCTCCTCCATCAACCAGGGGCTACCCCTTATAGTTCACAGGGAGGCAGTGGAAGCATACATGCCAGGAGACCGGGTGGAGATTGACTTTGAAAAAGGATCACTGACAGTCGGGGAGCAGAGATTCTCCTTCGAACCTCTGCCGCCGGAACTGAAGGAGATAATTGAGAAGAAGGGACTGGTTAACTGGATAAAGACAGCCTGACAGAACTCTTTTTGAAGTAACACGGGATAAGAACCTCCGGGAAAAAGAAGCTTATTAGCCTCTATTGTGCATCAGGCGAAAGGCTGTTCCCTGTTGCCAATAGGAAAAATCTGCTTATATTTGCGGCGGTTTTTTCGAGAACCGGTACGGTTCCGTAGCTCAGTTGGATAGAGCAACAGCCTTCTAAGCTGTGGGTCGAGCGTTCGAGTCGCTCCGGAATCACCACTGCCGGAGAAATATCCTCCGGCGTGACACAGCAGAGGTGGAATGAGCACCATAAATTTCAGATCCGTACTGAAGATCACCGGCCTGGTACTGATGATCTCAGCCATATCCTTCAGCCTGTGCATTCCGGTAGCGTTTATTTATGAAGAGCCGATCCTGCCATTTATCCTGGCATTGATATCAGCCGGTCTACCGGGAACTCTTTTGTACATACTTATCAAAACCCCTATTACTCAAAAGGTAAGCGGCAGAGAGGGATATCTGAGTGTCACCCTGGGATGGCTGGCCCTGGTTCTCTCGGGCATGCTTCCTTACGTGTTCACCGGTGAGATAAAAGGTTTCACAAACATGCTGTTCGAGAGCGTATCCGGCTACACAACAACAGGAGCCTCCATACTTACTGACATAGAAAAACTCTCAAAGTCCGTTCTTTTCTGGCGCAGCCTGACCCACTGGATAGGAGGTATTGGCATAATCCTGCTTGTTATCATTATTCTGCCTTCGCTTAAAGTGGGAGGATACAATCTCTTCTCAATGGAATCATCGCTCAAGGAGAAGATACTCCCGCGCACAAAAACCATTGCAAGGACAGTACTGTTGATCTACCTCGGTCTGACAGTTGCAGAGACAGTGATGCTGACGGCAGGGGGCATGAACCTGTTTGACGGCATATGCCACTCCTTCGGTACCATTGCAACCGGGGGATTTAGCACGAGGAACACCAGTATCGCAGGTTATTCAGGGTATATCCAGTATGTGATAGCCGCTTTCATGTTTCTGTCTGCCACCAGCTACGTGGTTTTTTATTTCATTATAAAAAGGGCTTTTAGCAGGGTCAGCGCCAATGAGGAGTTCTGGTTCTATATCTTCTTTACCACGGCAGCCGTGGTGTCAGTTACACTCATTCTATATACCGGCACTGAGAGGGACTTTGAGGAGTCTTTCCGGCACTCTCTTTTCCAGGTTATTTCAACTATTACAACCACCGGGTATGCCACTTCAGACTACACTCAATGGCCGGTTGCGGCGTATGTGCTCATATTCTTCCTGATTTTTGCCGGCGGATCAACCGGATCAACCACAGGAGGGATAAAGATGGCGCGTCATCTCATCTCGCTTAAAAACCTGCGCAATGTGACGGTGCGGCTTCAGCATCCGAATGCAGTGATGCCGGTGAAGCTGAACGGGCAAATAGTTCCTGACAATATTAACAGCCTCATGACGGTCTTCATCCAGCTCTTTATACTGTTTTTTATCGCGGGGATGATGATCATGATCCTGTCGGGAATCCCAGCCATTGAAGCTGCCGGCGCCTCAGCAGCATCACTTGCATGCGTCGGACCCGGCATGGGAGCCTCAGGCAACCTATGTAATTTTGCCCATTTTAACAGCATTGCACGGATCACAATGGTATTGCTTATGATCATTGGACGTCTCGAAATCTTTACAATACTGGCTGTATTCACAAAGTCATTCTGGAAGAAATAGAGATACTTAGAAGTCAGATTAAGGTATTTTTTCCAAAATAGCGAAAAAAAAAGATATTTTCTCGAAAACTACCTTACCTTTGCACCCATAATAAAAAACATCTTTATGAATAAGGGAATTGTTAAATTTTTCAATGTATCCAAAGGTTTTGGATTCATTAAAGACGCCGACTCAACGAAAGAGTATTTTGTCCACTCAACAGGACTGATCGACAGAATCAAGGAGGATGATGAAGTAACATTTGATCTCCAGGAGGGTAAAAAAGGTTTAAATGCCGTTAATGTGAAACTTGCGTAGTTGAAAATATAATGTACATTTAATGACCTTGGTCCCGGCACAAACTGCCGGGACTTTTTTTTGGGCGGATGTTAACTCCTGTTCAATCGGGTATGACATGCAAGCTGTCAAGGGACATCAAACTCTATCAGATAGCCGTAGCCTTTCCATATTGTACTGAGCGAGATGTTCTTCATCTCCTGCGGCACCATGTCAACAGGCGGTATCACCTTTTCTGCCTCTCCTGTAAAGATCCTGAAAAGTCTGCCCGCCTTTTCGGTCTCATCAGCTATGACAATATGGGTGCCGGGTTTGGATACCCGTATCATTTCACTGATAGCCATTCTTTTGTCTTCAAAAAGGTTTATTGCCCCCAGGTGGAATACAACATCGAAAACGCCGTCTTTATATGGCAATGACAGGGCGTCTGCCCTGACTATGCTGGCATTGATGTTCCACCGGACCAGGTTTGCTGAACAGTGCGCCAGCATCTCCTGCTGGATATCCAGTCCATACAGCCTTAATCCGCTTATGTGCTTTTTCAGCCACAGGAAATTTTCCCCGTAGCCGATGCCGGTCTCAAGTACACTGTCTCCATCCCTGACCCTGAGCCTCTCCATGACTTCGTTCCTGGCGCTTTTGGCTCCGCCGCAAAGAAGGAACATCGCGTTGGTGGCGGGGGTATAAATCTTTGAATAGACTGACCTGAAGAATTTGTCCCTGCTGTTCCTGTAGACCAACCCCCTGTCATCAAGAAAATCTATCCATAAGCCATTGTCCTCAAAGTATTTACCGCAATTTGCACACTGCAGCCCGGAGGTTATTGTTCCAGCAGGCCGGCCGGTGGTTCCATGAACCAGCCCGCCCATGCATAAAGGGCAACAAAGCAATCTGTCAACATACGGTTCCATGATACTGATCCACTTTATTGCACAATTTAAGATATTTCGTGAAATAATTGACTTCAGCTGTTGATTATCATAAATTTGCAGTAACTCGGAGCCATTAATAAACAGACAGTGACTGTTTACTGGTAATTCCGAATGGCCCCCTGGCATTCTAAAATGAATTAGTCATGAGGGTACTGATTACTGGTTCTTCGGGCTACCTGGGTAAGCTGGCCATGAATCATCTTCTTGAACGGGGGCATGATGTTGCAGGTTTTGATATAAGGAACAACGAGTATCCCTCTTCATCGAATGGCAATTTCAGGTTCTATAACTGTGATGTCTCTGACAGGGAAAGAGTTGATGAGATAGTATCCAACGAACAGCCGGAAGCAATTTTGCATTTTGCCTGTACTTACAACAGCCTGAGAAACAGGAAGAAGGAGTATGACATTGATGTTGGCGGTACAGTCAACGTAATTGAATCAGCCAGGAGAACACCTTCCGTTAAAAAGTTTGTCTTTTCCAGTTCGGCTTCCATTTATGGTCCGGTGAGGAGGAATGAACAATGGCTCAATGAGACTGTGCCTGTAAATCCGGGTAAGTACAGGTACGGCATCAATAAGAAACTGATTGAGCAGGAAATCTTTTCCGGGAACGGATTTGCGGGCTTAAGTGTTATTTCACTCAGGATCTGCACCGTAGTGGGTCCTCATTATTCAAGACCCAGATCGGTGGTCTCAATTCTTATCCGCCTGCCCTTCCTGCCGGCGTCATTCAGAAACACCAGGGTCCAGTTTATACACGAAGAGGATTTTACCGAGTTGATCGGGCGGGTAACAGAGGAGAGCGAAATTAATGGTCTCTACAACCTTGGGCCTGACAGTTACACTGTTGTAAGCGATGTTGTTCCGCCCGGCAGGTTTCACAGTTTTCCGTGCCAGGTTCTCAAACCTGTAATGTGGCTGTTATGGAACCTGCATCTCGTCAATCTGCAGCCGGCGGGATTCGGATATAGTCTAAATCCTGTAGTGATTGACAGCTCCAGGCTTGCAGGGAAGTTTAATTACCAATTCAGGGATACTTCCACAGAGGCGTTCCTTGCAACCTGTGAGAAGAACAGTCTCCCTCCCGGAACACTATTCTGATGCTCTGCTGCTATTGTTTTTCAATCCGAATCTTGATTCCGCAATGTTACAGATCAGTCTGACCGTTTCGTCAATACCCAGCAATGATGAATTGATACACAGGTGATATGATTCAGCCGCTCCCCATGTTTTGCCGCTGAAATAATGATAGTAGGCAGAGCGTCCCTTATCCGTCCGCTCAATCAGTTCCTTCGCCTTGCCCTCGGTTATCTTATGGCTCAATGCGATACGCCGGATCCGGTCAGGTTTGTCCGCACTGATGAACAGGTTGAGGCAGTTTTTTTCATCCTTCATTACATAGTCGGCACATCTGCCAACAAAAATGCACGAACCCTCTGAGGCCAGGTTCCTCATGACATCACTCTGTATCCTGAAGAGAGATTCATTGCTCAGGTAGTAATTTGAAAAGAGGTCATCTGTCACTGATGTCCTCATGCCCAGCAGCCCCGGGAAGAGGCTGAAGTGTTTTTGTTCATCAACCCTCTCAAAGAATTCCTCTTTGAGGCCGCTCTGACGTGAGGCGATCCTGATGAGTTCCTTGTCATAGAATGCGACACCGAGCCTGGCCGATAGCTTCTGTCCTATCTCCCGTCCGCCGCTGCCCAGCTGTCTTCCTATCGTGATAACAAATCTCTTTTCCATGGCAGGTGACTTTTGTCTTTCTCAAATTTACTGTTAAAAATTTATTTCCGGCAACCATTGTGGGTCAAATACACAATCTGCAATAAAGCTGCATTGTTGCAGTAATTTAATAAACACTGTCTTAGATTTTCTATTTTTGTTCCTGTCAGACCAAGAGATAATGACGAAGAAATATATTCTTGCCCTTGATCAGGGAACCACCAGTTCCAGGGCTATTCTTTTTGACAGGTTTGGGAGCCCCGTGGCATCGGCCCGAAAGGAGTTCACTCAGATCTTTCCCCGCCCGGGCTGGGTTGAGCATGACCCCGAAGAGATATGGTCTACCCAGGCAGGGGTGGCAATTGAGGCTCTTGCCCGTGCCGGCGCCGTATGTGACGAGGTAGCAGCCATAGGCATCACCAACCAGCGTGAGACAACGGTGGTATGGAACAGGATAACGGGAAAGCCTGTCTGCAACGCCATTGTGTGGCAGGACAGACGAACGGCCGACTATTGTGACAGACTCAGCGAGGAGGGCATGGGTGATACCATTACCGCCAGGACCGGGCTGATAATTGATGCCTATTTCTCGGCCACGAAGGTAAAGTGGATCCTTGACAATATTGAAGGAGCAGGGGAGATGGCATCCAGGGGTGAGCTTGCTTTCGGAACGGTTGACTCCTGGCTCTTGTGGAATCTTACTGGCGGGAGGCTCCATCAGACAGATGTGTCCAATGCTTCGCGGACGATGCTTTTCAATATTCATACCCTTGACTGGGATTCTGAGCTGCTCAGTCTCTTCGACATTCCGAGGTCAATGCTGCCCGAGGTACGCAGCTCGTCAGAGGTTTATGGCATGACCTCGGGGACATTCACCTCACCGTTGCCTGTAGCCGGGATAGCGGGTGATCAGCAGGCGGCACTCTTCGGTCAGATGTGCGTGGAACGCGGGATGGTCAAAAACACCTATGGAACAGGCTGTTTCATGATGATGAATACAGGCACAACTCCGATGGTTTCTGAGCACAGGCTACTCACAACAGTAGCATGGCGAATCGGAAAGGAGGCAGTCTATGCCCTTGAGGGAAGCATTTTCATTGCAGGAGCGGTGGTGCAGTGGCTGCGTGACGGTCTCGGCATTATCAGGCAGTCGTCTGATGTGGAGGAACTGGCCTCGCAGGCCGATCCGGCAGATGGAGTCTATTTCGTCCCTGCCTTTGCCGGGATGGGCGCACCCTACTGGAACCAGCATGCAAGAGGAATCATTACCGGTCTTACACGCGGTTCAACAGCAGCACATATTGCCCGTGCCGCCCTTGACAGCATAGCTTACCAGACACTTGATGTGTTACTTGCAATGGAAAATGATTCAAAATTGAATATTAAGGAGTTAAGAGTGGACGGCGGGGCTACTGTCAATGATACCATGATGCAGTTCCAGGCTGACATTCTCCGGGCTGATGTTGTAAGACCCGGGATTACCGAAACCACGGCCCTGGGAGCTGCCTTCCTTGCCGGTCTGGCTACAGGCTTCTGGAACAGCATTGATGAACTGAAGGCGCAATGGAAGGCTGACCGCCTCTTTTCGCCCGGCATGGATCCACGAATGAGAGAATCTCTTGTAAGCGGATGGCGGCGTGCTGTGAGAACAGCCTCTTCCTGGGCCGATGACCATAAAAATTAATACTTACAATAGATGAACAAACGAGTTATTCTGACCTTACTGGCGGCACTGCTCATGTCTGCCGGTGTGAATGCCCAGAGGCCTGACAGTGCTGAAGTCTATATGATCACATGCGCCCCGGGAGACGCCAGCTATTCAATCTATGGGCACACGGCACTGCGTATAACTGTTCGCGGCACCGGATTTGACATGGCTTACAACTGGGGTATCTTTGATTTTGAGACCCCAAACTTTGTTTACCGCTTCGCCAAAGGCAAGCTCGACTACCTGTTGGGAGCATACCCGTATGAGAGGTTTCTTGAAGAGTACATTGCCGAAGGCAGATCAGTCTGGTCCCAGAAACTCAACCTGACCACTGCTGAGAAAGAGAGGCTCTTTGACCTGATCAATGAGAACCTGAAGCCCGAAAACAGGAAGTACCGGTATGATTTCTTCTTTGATAACTGTGCTACCAGGGTACGTGACATTGTTTTTGAGGCAGTGTCAGACAGCCTCATCCTGCCGGTCAGGGAAGAGGAAAAAAGTTTCCGCCAGCTGATTGATCCTTACCAGAAGGTATTGCCCTGGCTTGACTTCGGAGCTGATATGCTTCTGGGACTGCAGTCAGACAAAAAAGCCACGCTAAGTGACGAGATGTTCCTGCCGATTTTCCTCAGAGACAACTTTGCGGGTATAATGATCACCCGTGACAATGTCTCAGAGCCGCTGGCCGGCCCTGCAGAGACTGTTGTGGATATCCCTCCGTCTGCCGTGAAGGCAAAAGCATGGCTTCCCCAGGCAGTACTATGGGTGGTCTTCCTGCTGGTGGCCATGGCGACTGTTATTTCCGGAAAACAGGGGCTGCAAAAAGGGCTTGACATCGCTCTATACTTAATTTATTCAATCATTGCGCTTCTGCTTCTCTTCACCAATATCTTTTCCGATCATGACGCACTGCATCTGAATCTACTGTTCCTCGGGATAAACATCCTTATCCCGGTGCTCTTTGTTATGCTCTTCACCCGACATAAGACTATGACACTCAGCAGGCTGGCGTTTATCATCTCGGCCCTGTGGCTCCCGGTATCACTCATGGCCGGGCAGGGGATAAATCCGGCACTCATACCCCTGGTCCTTATCATAATGGTAAGACTCTTCAGACATTGCAGGTTCGTTAAGGGCCTTTAACACATCTTTAACAACATTTAACAAGGTTTTTTAATATCAGAAATGATCTTTGCGAAGCTTTTTCGCAATTAACAACAACAGATAATATGGAACACACAACCGACATCAGGCTCCTGAATGAAAAGATTGAAAAGGAGAGTGCTTTTGTTGATCTGGTCAGGCAGGAGATAAACAAGGTGATAGTCGGGCAGCGACATCTGACAGACTCGCTGCTGATAGGACTGCTGTCTAACGGCCACATACTGCTGGAAGGGGTGCCCGGATTGGCCAAAACGCTGGCTATTAAGACGCTGGCTTCGATAATTGACACTAAGTTCAGCAGGATACAGTTCACCCCGGATTTGTTGCCGGCTGACCTTATCGGGACCATGATCTACAGTCAGAAGAGGGAGGAATTTGTGGTCCGCAGGGGGCCCATCTTTGCCAACTTTATCTTGGCTGATGAGATCAACCGTTCACCTGCGAAGGTACAGAGTGCTCTGCTGGAGGCCATGCAGGAAAGGCAGGTGACTATCGGGGAGACAACCTACAGGCTTGAGGAGCCTTTCATGGTTCTGGCAACACAGAATCCCATTGAGCAGGAGGGAACCTATCCGCTCCCCGAGGCACAGGTTGACAGGTTCATGCTCAAGGTAGTGATCACCTACCCCGAGAAGGAAGAGGAGCGCCTCATAATAAGAGAAAACCTGGCGAGCGAATTCCCGACCGCAAAGACCATCCTGAAGCCTGAGGATATCATCCGCGCCAGGAGCGTTGTCAAGGAGGTGTACCTCGATGAAAAGATAGAGAACTATATCCTTGATATAGTCTTCGCCACCCGTCAGCCAGAGAAGTTCGGCCTGCCGAAGTTCACACCGCTGATAGCTTACGGCGCTTCGCCCAGGGCGGGAATAAGCCTGGCTATAGCAGCAAAGGCATATGCCTTCATCAGGCGAAGGGGATTCGTTGTGCCTGAAGATGTGAGGTCACTCTGTGCCGATGTGCTCCGTCACCGTATCGGCCTTACCTATGAGGCTGAGGCGGAAAATATCACACAGGATCAGATAATAGCCGAGATACTTAACACAGTGGAGGTGCCATAACCGATGAAGAGGTTGCAGGTTCTGCTGATCATGCTGCTGGCGCTGACGCCTGCCGGAGCACAGGAGTTCATCGGTATGACCGAAAAGAACATAAGAGAAAATATGTCAAGGGAGAATCCGGGGATGGTCTGTGACAATATGGTACGCAATGATTACTTCAGGTACCTCAAATATTATTCGGCAGACGGTAACGAGACATGGCTGATATTCCTGGACAACAGGGGACAATGTAACGGGGTCAGGATAACCTGTGGCAGCAGCAGCTACCATACCAGGCTGAAGGAACTCAATGACAGATACCGGGCAAAGGGTGAAAACCGGTGGAGCTACCGGACCGGAAATGAGGAGATTGATGTGAAGCTGAAACAGGAGGAGTATTTTTTTACCATTACTCATCAGCGGGCAAAAGACAGGGCAAAAAGTGGAAACGACAGAGCTGCTTAAAAAGGTCAGGAAGATAGAGATAAGATCGAGGGGGCTTACGCACCAGATCTTTGCGGGGAAGTACCACAGCGCTTTCCGAGGCAGGGGCATGGCCTTCAGCGAGGTGCGTGAGTACCAGTTCGGAGATGATATTCGCAGTATTGACTGGAATGTAACAGCCCGGTTCGGCCACCCCTATGTCAAGATCTTTGAGGAAGAGAGGGAACTGACTGTCATGCTGCTTGTTGACGTGAGCCGGTCAGGTGACTTCGGGACAGTAACCTCAACCAAACGGGAGATGATGACTGAAATAGCGGCAGTGCTGGCATATTCGGTTATCGTTAATAATGACAAGGTAGGGCTGATGCTCTTTTCAGACAGGGTTGAGAAGTATATTCCTCCAAAGAAAGGCAGAGGCCATATGCTCAGGATCATCAGGGAGATGCTCAGTTACGAGCCGCAGGGATCAGGCACATCGCTGTCAGAGCCACTAAGATACCTGACCAATGTTATCAGGAAGCGTTGCACAGCCTTCATTCTTTCCGATTTCATGGCACCTACGTTCACTGATTCCCTGCGCATTGCGGCAGGAAAACATGATGTGGTGGCAGTGCGTGTCAGTGACAGGCGAGAGAAGGAACTGCCTGATATCGGATTTATAAAGGTCACAGATCCTGAATCGGGAAAGGAGATATGGATTGACACCTCGTCGGCAGCTGTCAGGGATGAGTATGCCGGACACTGGAAGAAACATGATGAGACTGTGAGCAGTGCCTTTGTCAACTGCGGGGTGGATGTGGCATCTGTAAATACCGGAGAGGATTATATCAAACCACTTATATCATTGTTCAGGCACAGGTAGGGAAATGAGAAGGGTATTCTGTACATCTGTCATCACATTATTGCTTACACTGGTACTGAATGGCCAGGAGATAACAGTTAAGTCTGCTCCTGACACCACCGTCATTCTTATTGGTGACCAGACAGGCTTCACAGTCACGGCATCATTGCCTGCCGGAGTAAATGCAAAGCTGAGCAGTGCTGCCGATACCCTTGCAGGCAGGATTGTCATCCTTCGCAGGAGTCTGCGAGATACAGCTGTAATGCCTGACAACCGGCTTCAGATAACTGACAGGTACCTGGTGACATCATTTGATTCCGGATCATACACTATCCCTCCGTTCTATGCGGAGATAGCAGAGGGAGACAGCCTGGTGAGGTTTTATTCTGACTATTCCTTTATAAGGGTTTTGAGACCTGATGTTGCTCCGCCGGACAGTACTGATGTCATTTTTGACATTGTTCCCCCACGGGGTGCGCCTGTAACATTTGCTGAGATATTACCGTGGATAATAATTGCCATTATTTCAGCGGTTGTCATCTATCTTCTGGCACGGTTCCTGCCCAGGAATCCGCTGAGGAAGTTTGTCAGGCCTGCTGCTCCGCCTGAACCTGCTCATGTGATCGCACTGCGTGACCTGAAAGCGCTTATGGCTGCTGAACTATGGCAGAAGGGTGAGATAAAGGAGTATTACTCCAGGCTCTCCGATATACTTCGGAGATACCTCGAGAACCGTTACAGTATCAGTTCGCCCGAGCTGACCACCGATGAGACCGTCAGGATGCTAAACAGGGCAGCCGTTACCACCTCGGAGCAGATGGTCATGGTAAAGGAGGTGCTTTCGGTTTCTGATATGGTTAAGTTTGCCAAATATATTCCTGACAGTGCTGCACATCAGACAGTGTATGACAAATCGCTCTCCTTCGTGGAGGCCACAAAAGCACCCGATATGGCTCCGTCTGAAGGCGAAGGGAATGTCGCGGGCAAATCAGGTCATGCAGAGGTCACCAGCCGAGGAGTGAAAGGAGGGGACCATGAATAACATCGTCTTTGAGAACGGGTGGTTCCTCTGGTTCATGCTGATCATACCCATGCTGCTGGCCTACTATATCTACCGGCAGGCCCGGTTCAATGCACCGGTGAAGCTCTCAACCGCCGGTTTCGTTGACGGGGGACGAAAAACGTTCCGCCATTACCTGAGACACCTGCTGTTTGCCCTGAGGCTGGCAACCATTGCGCTGGTCATAGTAGTCATAGCCAGGCCTCAGAACGTAGACAGATGGCAGAGTTCCACCACTGAGGGGATCGACATCATCCTGGCGCTTGACGTATCAGGCTCAATGCTGGCGCGTGACTTTAGTCCTGACCGGCTTGAAGCCTCCAAGAACGTGGCCACGGAGTTTATAAGCGGAAGACCCTATGACCGGATTGGCCTGACGGTATTCAGCGGCGAGAGTTTCACGCAGTGCCCGCTCACCACTGATCATGCTGTACTCATTAACCTCCTCAGGGAGGTGAAGAGCGGGATCATTGAGGATGGCACGGCCATAGGGGTGGGCCTGGCCACGGCCATCAACCGTATCAAGGACTCTGATGCCATCAGTAAGGTAATAATACTGCTGACTGACGGTGTTAACAATATGGGTTCTATTGATCCTTTGACGGCCGCAGAGATAGCAAAGACATTTGCCATAAGGGTTTATACAGTAGGAGTGGGAAGTATGGGATATGCTGATTACCCTGTCCAGACACCCTTTGGCATGAGGTATCAGAAAATGCAGGTTGAGATAGACGAAGCCCTGCTTCAGAGGATTGCAGAAATGACAGGAGGAGAATACTTCAGGGCTGTGGACAACACCAGCCTGCAAAAGGTATACAATGAGATTGACAAGCTTGAAAAGTCAAGGATAGAGACCAGGGAACACAGCAGGCGCGAAGAGGTTTTCCTGCCCTGGGCTCTCGCTGCCGTTGCCCTCCTCGCCCTGGAGCTGTTATTGAGATACCTCTTCATGAAAAACATGTCATAGCCGGATATGGATACATTCAGATTTGCACAGCCTGACATGCTTTACCTGCTCCTTCTGGTGCCGGTACTGGTGGTTATTTGGATTCTTGGCAACAGGAGAAGAAGACTGGCACGCGAACGGTTCGGTGATGAGGCACTGCTCAGGAGGCTTTCGCCTGACTACTCGCCGGCAAGGATGGCCGTCAAGTTCTTTATCAGGCTGCTGGCTTTCATCATGGCCGTGCTGATCATTGCCAGGCCCCAGTTCGGATCAAGGCTCGAAGAGGTCAGACGTGAAGGTGTTGAGGTGGTTATCGCTCTTGATGTCAGCAACTCAATGCTTGCGGCTGACATCATACCCTCCAGGCTGGAAAGGGCCAAACAGGCAATCACCCAGCTGGTTGACCAGCTCAGGGAGGACAGGATAGGACTGATTCTCTTCGCCGGTGACGCATACACCCAGATCCCTGTAACCAATGACTATCTTTCCGCAAAGATGTTTCTCTCCGCGGCGGGACCGGATGCCGTATCAAAGCAGGGAACTGCGATCGGGGCTGCCATTGATCTGGGCATGAGATCATTCACACCTGAGAGCGACAGGAGCAGGGCTCTGATTATTATAACTGACGGGGAGGACCATGAGGAGAATGCCGTGGATAAGGCACGCGAGGCATCACAGAAGGGAATAGTCATCCATACAATTGGTATAGGTTCACCTGATGGTTCTCCAATACCGGTCAGGACAGGAGGAAGGATTGATTATCTGAAAGATAACCAGGGGAACACGGTTGTCTCCAAACTCAATGAGAAGGGGCTGCAGGAGATCGCTTCAGTTACCGGCGGGAGGTATGTAAGGGCAAGCACCACCAGTATAGGACTGAATGAGATATTCAACGACATTGGGCGAATGAAGAAGAGCGAGATTAATGCCATGATGTACACGGAGTACAATGAACAGTTCCTCATTCCGGCTGCTCTCCTCTTCATTCTGCTGGTTGCCGATCTGCTCCTGGCCGACAGGAAGAATAACCTGCTCAGGAGGATTGGCCTCATTGGGAAAGAGACAAAAGAAAGATGACATGAGAAGGAGGATCATTGCATATAAAACCGTGGTTTCAGCAGTATGCCTGTTGATAATCTCACCCTCACTCTTTGGTCAGGAGGAGAGGGAATATATCAGGAAGGGCAACAGGCTCTTTAAAAAGGGTGAGTACGCCGGCAGTGAAGGGATGTACCGTCGTGCCGGAGAACAGTCCAAATCGCCTGAAGATGCCATCTTTAATCTTGGTGATGCACTCTACAGGCAGAACAGGTACGGCGAAGCAGCCACTGAATTCAACCGGGCGGTGCAATCCGGTGAGGCAGACTCGCTCCGGCAGGCTGAAGGGTTCTATAACCTGGGCAACTCACTCCTCAGGGAGCAGAAGTTCAGTGAGAGCATTGAGGCCTATATTAACTCTCTCAAACTTAATCCCGATAATATAGAGGCGAAGTATAACCTGGCTTATGCACAGGACCAGCTGAAGAAACAGGAAGAGCAACAGCAGCAGGAACAGAATAAGGATCAACAGGACAAACAGCAGGAGCAACAGGAAAATGACCAGAAGGATCAGCAGGACCAGGAACAGAACAATCAGGATCAGCAGGACCAGGAACAGAACGATCAGGATCAGCAGCAACAGGAGTCTGCCATGAGCAGGGAAGATGCCAAACGCTTGCTTGATGCCCTGGCCGCAAAGGAGAAGGAGGCACAGGAAAAGGTGCAGCGTGACAAGGCAGCTAAAGCAAAGGTCAGGGTAATTAAAAATTGGTAATTTTGACTGTGATGAAGAGCATATTAACGGCAATGATCTGCTTACTGGTTACCCTTACGGGGATGACCCAGGAGATAGTCCTTACCGTTGATGCACCTGAGGCAGCTGCCACCGGTGAACGTTTCAGGATCATATATACGGTTAACTCCACTGACGGCCAGTTCACTCCTCCTAAATTTGACCAGTCGTTCAGCGTGCAGGGCCCTCAGCAATCAACCAGCCGCAACGTTCAATGGATCAATGGCGACATACAGACTGTTTCTTCTACAACACTGATTTACTATGTGGTTGCCTCAGTCCAGGGGACTTATACCATACCTCCCGCGCAATTCACTACAAAGAAAATTACTGTCAGCTCACCGGAGAGGCAGATAGTGATCACAGATGGCCCGCAGAGTCAGGTTCCGGCAGCACGACAGCCTCAGAGCCAGGGCCAGGCAGCGGGTACCGGAGATACCCCATCCTCCGGATCCGAGGTATCAATGAGGCTTTTGCTAACTGACCGGGAGGTATATGCCGGTGAACCGATTACGGTAACACTGAAACTTTACACCCGCATCAATCTGTCAGGCATCCAGGAGCTGAAATATCCTGATTTCAAGGGTTTTCTGCGTGAAGATATTGAGACACCGCCTCTCCGTAGCCTTGAGAGCGAAGTGATAGATGGCGTTCAGTACGGTACTGGTATTGTGCAGCGGTTTGTGCTATACCCCCAGATACCTGGAGAGATACGTATTGACCCCGTGGAGATGACTGTTCTGGTACAGGAGAGGAGCAGGGTTCACGATCCATTCTTTGACGATCCCTTCTTTGATAATTTCTTTTCGTCAGTCTCTACTGTACCCCGCAAGATAACTACCCGTCCGGTAACCATCAGGGTAAAGCCCCTCCCGGAGCCGCGTCCGACTGATTTTCACGGTGCGGTGGGTTCCTTTACCCTTGAGTCAGACCTGTCATCATCAGAGGCTCAGCTTAATGATGCCATCACCCTAAAGGTGACCCTCAGAGGATCTGGTAACCTGAATCTTGCAGGCGAGCCGGTGATCAACTTCCCTCAGGGGATAGAAAAATATGATCCGAAGGTGACCATGCGCAGTTCCGGTACATCATCAGGGAGCAAGGTTTTTGAATACCTCCTCATACCCAGGAACAATGGCACCTTCGAGATACCTCCTGTATCCTACACAGTCTTTGATCCTGATCAGGGCAAATATGTTACGTTACGAACGGAAGGCTTTACCGTCAATGTGACCGGCGCCGGCAGTTCTGAGGAGGGTATTGCACCGGTTTACATACCCGGCGAGGAGGTGAAGTATCTTGGCCAGGATATCCGCTACATCCGTAACGGCAGCGGCAGGCTGGCATTAACGGCTGCCCCCCTGATTGCTAAATTGCAGTACTGGCTATGGTTTGTTCTGGCACTCTTTGTCACGGCCGTAGTGATCCTTCTCAGGCGCGAACAAATGAAGCGCAATGCTGACATTGCCGGGCTCAGGAACCGGAAAGCTGCAAAGAATGCACGTAGGCGGCTGGCTAAGGCCAACGCGTTGCTCAAGAGTGGCAGGAATGAGCTTGTCAATGCAGAGATTGCCAGGTCACTCTGGGGTTACCTGGGAGACAAGCTCCGCCTGCCACCATCTGAGATAACAAGGGAAAAGTGCTACACTGCACTCAGGGAGAAGAAAACGGATGAGGAACTTATTGCCGAACTCGACAGGATTCTCACAGCCACTGAATACTCACAGTATGCTCCGGTTTCGGAAGGGGAAAGCCCTGCCGCCCTGTGCAAACGGTCGACTGCCCTGATCAGCCGGCTTGATAATGTTCTCAACTAAAACAGGGAGAAGATGCAAAGGATAATAGCTGTTTATATTTTACTCCTTGCCGGCATGCTCAGTATGACCGGACAAACTCCCGAAGAGAGATATACACGTGCGGGAGAGTTATATGGATCGGGTGACTATTCAGGTGCAGCAGCCATCTACCGGCAGCTGTATGACGAGGGTTACAGAAGCGAAGATATTCTCTTCAATGCAGGCAATGCCTTCTTTAAATCGGGCGATAATGCCTCGGCAATAGTGTTCTATGAGCGGGCTAAGCTTCTCGCTCCGGCAGATGAGGATATTGATTACAACCTGCAGATTGCCAGGAGCCGTATCACCGACAGGTTTGAGACCGTACCACAGCTTTTCTTTGTCAAGTGGTTTGATTTTCTCTCATTGCTGGCGTCAACCAATGTATGGGCCGTGGCCGCACTGGCAATGTTCGTTGCTGCACTTATCCTGGTGCTTATCTTTCTCACCAAGTCAAGAGCCCGTGGCCGTCTTCTCTCATTCTGGCTTTTCCTTGCGGCACTGGTGTTGTCTGTCTTTATGATTCTTCTTGCCATACGCAACAACTCTCTTGTAAATAACAGCAACAGGGCTGTCATAACATGCAGTATAGTCACCGGAAGGAGCGCACCCGGCGAAACCGGCAATGAGCTTTTTGTACTCCATTCAGGAACCACGGTGACCATTGAGCAGGAACTTGGATCATTTCTTGAGGTAAGGCTACCTGACGGCAATAAGGGATGGATCAGGTCCGACTGCATGGAAAAGATATAGCCCGGGTTATCTAACGGAAGCCTCTTTTCAGACGTTTTTCTTATCTTTCATGCCGGTTTACTGAAATCCGGCCATGAAAAAGACATTCCCGCTTTTACTGCTCACAGTTGTTGTGACCATGACAATCACCGGCTGCAAGAAGAGATCATTCACCGCAGAGGGTCCCACGGATGTCCGTATCCATAACCAGACGGGGCAGGTGACAGAAGAGGTGACAGTCACTACAACAGACGATCCGGCCTATGGGAAGCGAGTTCATAACTACGGCATAGTGGCTTCCGGAGACTATACGGATTATTACAGGTTTGACATCGCTTTTACCGAAGCTGACATCACCCTGAAAATAGGTGGCGTGATCTACTCAACGCCGGTCACTCAGTTTGATTACCTGACATTTATTGGGCCGGACCGGATAACCTACAGACTCACAATAGCTGACCCTGTGAACCGCATACTCGACATAGAGACAGTTATTGAAGAGCCAATTGACGATCTTTAGCCGGGGAATGAAAGAATTCGTTACCGTCTGTCCGCGAAACTGCTACAGCACATGCTCCTTCAGAATATTCACCGAGGGTGGCAGGGTGAAGCGCATACTTCCCTTCGAAGGTAACCTGGCCACCCCGGAGGGACCCTGCATCAAGGGGCTTGCCTACCTGGAGCGTGAATACTCGGCGGACAGGTTAATATATCCCCTGAGAAAGCAGCCTGATGGCTCCTTTATCCGTATTGGCACTGACGAGGCACTGAGTATTATTGCAGACAGGCTCACCACAGCAAGGGCGAAGCATGGCCCGCATTCGGTACTGTTTTATAAGGGCAGCGGATACTCAGGTCTGAGCAATGATATTGCCGGCAACTTCTGGAGGCTCTTCGGAGGAGCCACCACAACGTACGGCAATCTGTGCTGGCCGGCAGGCCTGGAGGCCGTCAGGCTGACAATGGGCGAGGTGAAGCATAATGTTCCGTGGGATCTGGCCAATGCCTCCATGATAATCCTGTGGGGTAAAAACCCAGCCGAGACCAACGTGCAGGAGATGATCCACATTGACCGGGCAAAAAAGAACGGCGCAAGGGTGGTGGTGATCGATCCACGCCGGACACTCACGGCTGACAAGGCTGACCTGCTCATAAGACCACGGCCCGGCACCGACGCCGCCCTGGCACTGGCAATGGCCAGGGTCATCATTGACCGCGGACTGACAGACAAAGAGTACATCAGCAGGAATGTCACAGGGTTTGAAAAGTTTGCATCATCACTTGATATGACACCAGATAAGGCACAGATGATCACCGGCATACCTGCCAGCACCATCATTGATCTTGCGGTGGCGGCGGCCGGTGCCGGGCGTCTGACAGTAGTTGCCGGGTATGGTTTGCAACGCTATACAAATGGCGGACAAACCATCAGATCGATATTATCTATCCCGGTGATTACCGGTATGATTGGCAGGCCCGGTTGCGGATTCAATTTTGCCAGTCTGCAGAGCTATATCTTTGATGATCTCAAGGAACCGCTGAGCTATTATCCTGATCCCGGATCAGACAAGCCATTCCGGCGTGCCATCTCGATGGCAACCTTCGGACCCGACTTTTTTGCGCTGAAAGACCCACCAATTGAGGTGGCCTGGATAGAGAGAGGAAATCCCGTGACACAGCTTCCCGGCAGCGGGGAGGCAGTGAAAGCCCTTGAATCAGTGCCGTTTAAAGTTGTGGTGGATCAGTTCATGACTGACACTGCAGCAATGGCAGACATTGTTCTTCCGGCAAAGGGGATCTTTGAACAGGCTGACGTGGTGGGCTCATACTGGAATCCCTATATTCAGTACAAGCCAAAGGTAGGAGATCCTCCCGGTGAGGTTATTCCGGAGAGTGAAATATACCGGTGTCTGGCAGAGCTGATAGGAATGAACCCCGGACCTGGCTCAGGCATCCCGGCGCCGGATGAGTATGAAGGCTGGCTGATTGAACGGATCAGCCACACTACTGGTTTTATGCTGGAGGAGCTTATGCGTGGGCCGGTCATTCCGGACCAGAATGAACATCCGGCCTATGCAGGCATGGAGTTCAATACCCCTTCCGGGAAGATAGAGCTGTGGTCTGACAGGGCAGCAGAGATTTGGGGAGTTAATCCTCTGCCATCGTACGACCCTCCTGACGACTATGGTGAATCACATCTGCCATTCAGGCTTATGACGCCAAATATTGCATCCAGAATCCATTCACAGTTCGGGAATCTGGGAGTGATCAGACACGTGACAGGTGGACCGGCATGGGAGATTTCGGATGCGGATGCTGCCAGAAAGGGATTGAAAAGCGGTGACAGGATCAGGATCTTTAACTCCCGGGGGGAGGTGAAGGGCAGGGTGACAGTGACTGCACGCGTTAAAGAAGGCAGTCTTATCTTTCCCAACGGTATCTGGCTCAGTGAGGGCGGTGGAGTCAACAGGCTTATTGAACCCCGGGAGACGGATATGGGCCACGGGGCAGCCTTCCACAATACCAGGGTGGATATAGAAAAGATTACTCTATGAGGAAAGGATTCACATTTGACGCCGCCCGGTGTGTCAGCTGCAATGCCTGCAACGCAGCCTGCATGCTTGAGAACGGACTGCAGCCAGGTACACGTAGTCTCTTTGTCTGGAATGAAGCAGCCCTGCCGCTGAAGAACGTCATCAATCTCTCCATGGCCTGTAACCACTGTGAGGAGCCTGTCTGCGCCTCCGGATGCCCTGCTTCTGCTTATACCATAGACTCCGGCGGCGCTGTAATTCACCACCCGGAGAGATGTATGGGGTGCGGATACTGTACCTGGAGTTGTCCATATGATGCACCGAAGATCAATCCGGCTCTCGGATACATTGAAAAATGCCATTTCTGCGCCGGCAGAGCCACTGAAGGAATTGAACCGGCCTGTGTGACTGCTTGTCCCACAGGAGCCCTTAAGATAACGGAAAGCGACAATTTTGACCATACCCTCCCGTCATGGTTTCCCGATACAGGGATAAAACCATCCCTGTTCCTAACCGGTATGGATAACCCCGGAAAACCAGAAATCATTCCTTCAAACAATGACCCGGAAGAGACTAATGCCGTTGTTGCAGCAGTGACAGACGGCAGGTATGATAAAACAGGCAAGCTGAAGCAGGAGTGGAGCCTTGCAGTATTCTCACTTCTGATAATTGCTGCAGCGGCAATGCTTATTGTATCTGCTGTATCTGGCAACAATACCGGCGGATTGATTCCCTTCCTGCTCATGGCAGGAGCATTGGCCGTATCGGTAACACACCTGGGTGTGCCAGGGAAAGCGTGGAGGGCTGTTTTACACGTAAGATCCTCGCCTCTCAGTCGCGAGATAGTCATGGTGTTATTGCTTACTTTGACATCCATGGCTAACTGGCTATGGCCCTATCTGATACCACCCCCTGTAATAATAACAGTATCACTGCTGACACTTATTTCCTTAGACCTGGTTTACTTCGGCGCAGACAGGTCAGTGAATATCAGGCTACACAGCGGGCAGGCATTCTTTACTTCCATTTATGCCGTCTCCTGGTTCATTGAGCCGGGAATTATTTTCATTCTCTTTTCAATGCTTGCTGCCATCTCAGTTGTAAGGCGGTACAGGTCAACAGAAGGCGATCAGGCTGAACGGATTCTATACTTCACAAGAGCGATGGCACTGCCACTGGTCTTCATGCTGATCTATCCCGGAAACCCGGCAACAGATATTGCGGCACTGGCCCTCTTCATTGCCGGAATGACGGCTGACAGGCTGCTATTTTACCTCGACTTCAATCCACCGGACATAAAAAGATCAATTAAAGAACACTTTAAAACAGAATATGAAAAAGAGAGAGATAAACAGCGTCAGGACTCCGGTCTATCGTGATTCAGGATTTGAGCTGCCGACTGCCGGAGCCACCTCCGGCGCCTTTACTGCCGAGACAGATCACGAGCGTGAACCGGATCAGTATATCTATTCGCGCTATCGCAACCCGACAGTAGTTGCAGCCGAGGAAGCCGTCATGGAGCTTGAATGTTGTGATTGGGCGCTGCTGGCCCAGTCAGGCATGGCTGCCATTGACATAGCTCTGTCAATATTCCAGGAGGCGGGCAGGCAGAGCAGCTGGCTCTTTTTTTCGGAAATATACGGCGGAACGCTTTCCTATATCAGCAGTGTACTGCAGAAACGCCGGGGATTGGAGGTCAGCTTCTTCAAGCCTGCAGAAGGGAGATACGATTATGCTCTTCTGGAGAATACCCTTTCAGATACGAGGCCGGATATACTCTATTTTGAGACCATCTCCAATCCCCTGCTCATCGTGGCCGAAGGGCGAAGGGTCATTGAGCTGGGAAAGAGATACGGAGCAACGGTTATTGTTGACAATACCTTTGCAACACCATTGCTCTGGAAACCTCTGGATGACGGCGCTGACCTGGTGATACACAGTGCAACAAAGTACCTGTCAGGGCATGGCAATGTGACAGCCGGGGTGATATGCGGGAATGACAAAGCGCTTATGCAGGCCGCTGTTGAGTACCGCAAGTTTGTTGGTCACATGTTGTCTCCCGATGATGCTTACCGGCTGCAGACCCAGATGGCCTCTTTCAGCCTGCGTTTCAGGCAGCAGTGTGACAATGCTTCTGACATTGCAACGCTGCTTAACTCTTCGGAGAAGGTGTCACGTGTCCTTTATCCCGGACTGGAGGCCCATGTTACCCATGCTGCAGCCAAAGAACTGACCGGGGGAAAGGGTTATGGGGCCATGATTACCTTTGATCTTGCCGGTGCAACACCTGAAGCACGCAGAAAGAACCGCGACAGGTTTATCGCTGCCGTTTATCCGGAGATAAGGCTTATACCTACACTGGGTGACAACCATACTATACTCATGCCTGTGGAGCCCGTATGGGGTGCCAGATACCCTGAACCAGGGATGATCAGGCTGTCTGTGGGTTTTGAGGATAGTGAAAGGCTGTTGACCATTCTCAACAGGGGCCTGGAAAGCTGATCATAGTCTAGCGTCCATTAATCGTGGAGATATAGCCTGTCCGAAAGAGATAGCCGGGGCCGTTTACCATGCAACAGGTTCCAGTCCCCTGGCAGTAAGCCACTCATTGCATCTGCTGAAGTGTGAACATCCAAAGAATCCTCGTGAAGCGGAGAGGGGTGAGGGATGAACGGTTTTGAGTACCAGGTGCTTCGACTGGTCAATTGAGGCTCCCTTGTTTTGTGCATAGGCACCCCAGAGCATGAATACCAGGTTCTCACGGTGATGATTCAGGGCATTGATGGCAGCATCAGTGAACCGTTCCCATCCCCTGTTCTGGTGTGAGAGTGCCTGGTGAGCCCTGACAGTCAGTATGGCATTGAGAAGCAGCACTCCCTGGCGGGCCCATCGTTCCAGGTTGCCTGAGTTCGGGACGGGAATCCCGAGATCACGGTTTAACTCCTTGAAGATATTTACAAGGCTTGGAGGGAACTCTGTGCCGTCAGTCACTGAGAAACAGAGTCCGTGAGCCTGTCCGATGTTGTGGTATGGATCCTGACCTATGATTACAACTCTTACCCTGTCAAAGGGACAGAGGTCAAATGCATTGAATATCCTGTTACCCGGAGGGAAGACCTGCCTGGTGCGGTACTCCTCGCGGACGAACCGGGTCAGATTGAGGAAATACTCCTTCTCAAACTCTTCCCTGAGCTTTTCCTTCCAGCCTGCCTCAATCTTTACGTCCATACCCTCGATGCAATTATGCTGTTAATATATTATTTTTTTTCAGATTCGGGGGTCCATGAAGATATATGGGCTCAAGGAGTTCTTGCCCTCAGGACCGGCAACATAACCATCAGGATGGTCACTCATCTTGATGTGAGCGACGGGCAGGTTACGAAAGCCTGCGAGATACTTGCTAGCCTTTGAATGTGAAGTAGATAGCTCCGATGATGCAGAAAAAGGCAAAGAGGTGATTCAGCCTGAAGCTCTCCGTTCTGAAAAACAGGAGTGTAAAGATAACAAAGACTGATATCGAGATAATCTCCTGTATGAGCTTAAGCTCCACAAGGGAGAATGGCCCTCCGGTGCCACGGTATCCGATCCTGTTTGCAGGCACCTGGAAGAAATACTCAAAGAGAGCTATGCCCCAGCTTACAAGCACTATACCTGCAAGGCCCAGCAGTGTGTTCCTTGACACATTCTGGTACTTGAGATGACCGTACCAGGCTATTGTCATGAAGGAATTGGATACTATGAGCAGCAGAACAGACCAGAGACCTTTCATAACTCTTTGCGATAAACAAGTTTCGGGTCGCCGGGACCATAAAACTCCCTCAGGGAAGCCTCCAGCTCATACCCGTTCCTGGTGTAGAAGTGTCTTGTAGGCTCGTAAAGCGGTCTTCCGGAGGTCTCAATCCATAGTATTCTTGCGCCAAGTGACCTGGCCCGCTCTTCCACCTCTTTCAATATGACAGAACCGAAGCGCTTTTTTCGGTGCTCCTCATGTATGGCTATCCAGTACAGGTCCCACGAGTGCACTGATGAAGGATTGGGACCAAAACAGGCAAAACCAATCACCTTGTCCTCTTCCAGCAGCCGGATCCAGTAATAGCCGCTCTTCTCCTGGCCGTTTGCAAAGGTTTCGTCAGCCAGTGACAGAGCTACCTCTGTCTCAAAGTCGTAAAAATAGCCCGAAGAAGCCAGTATCTGCTGAAATTCAGGCCTGTCTGCGGGGGATATTTCATGGGATAATTCAGGCATGGTATCTCTTATCTGTTCAGATCATACAGTATATTCCTGACTATCTCCAGGTGAGTGTAGCCGGCATGAACAGCTGCTGAGATGAATCCGCTGTCAGGTGAGATGCAGGGATTGGCATTTACCTCAAGCACATATACATTCTCATCCGGGTCAACCCTGATGTCAACACGGGCATAACCCTTCAGCCCGAAGGTATGCCAGCAGGCGTTAACAGCAGCCCTCAGGTTATGTAATAGTTTGTCGCTCAGATTGTCAGGGAAACTGCGCCTGCTGTTCTCATACTGGAATGAATCTTCTTCCCATTTGGCCCTGTAGCTGACTATGCGTGGAATATTTTCCGGGTAATCAATGAAGAGCATCTCCGCCGGCGGAAGCATCTCAGGTCCATTTGGTCCGGCCATGACGCTTACGTTGAACTCCCGGCCTTCTATGAAATCCTCAATGAACCAGTGCTGATCATCTTTATTCCTGAGTATTTCAGGTATACTTCCGTCGAAGGTAAAGACAGAGTCCTCGGTGATGCCCAGGGATCCATCTTCCCAAACCGGTTTGAGAATGTATCTTTTACCGGTGACAAGTTGTGAGGCCTCTGATGCCTTATATCCTCCAGCTACCGGTATTCCATTGGCTCTCATGATGTTGCGTGCAAGCACCTTGCTTGCTGTCACGAAGGTTGCTTCAACGGGGCATCCGGTATAGGGTATATGGTAAAGATTCAGCAGGCCCGGGATGAAATATAGCACCTCAGCATTTTTGCCTATTGATTCAACCAGGTTAAAGACGAATTCATATCCCTGACCGGAGATCGATTCGATCTCATTGTAAAAATTTTCAGTTATTCCCTGGCGTTCAACCTGGTATCCCAGCTTTTCGAGAATCTCCTGAATGAAATCGACCTGGTCAAGGACATCAAGTTCATCCGGCAGGGCATTGGATGCAGGCTCGTTGTAAATTATCAGGCACTTTCCGTTCATTTTTCAGTCCGTAGCGTTTTTTGGCGGAATCCATTATCAGTTCTATCAGGGTTCCGAACTCCATTCCATTCATACGTGAAAGCATGGGGAGGTCAGAATGTACAGGATTGAGACCTGCCAGCGGATTAGCTTCTATAAAGCACATCCGTCCGTGACGGTCAGCCTTCATATCTACCCGGCCTGCGTCAACAGCGCCGAGGGCCCGCCATGCTTTCAGTGCAACTGCATCGCACTCAGCTCTCACCACATCGTCATAAACCCTGTACTGAACAAAATTCTCATAGTTCTCTTTAACCTCAACGGAGTAGGGGAGATTATCCCTGCAGATCACCTCCATTCCTCCTGTCACTTTGGCCTCCGGGCCCTGGCCCGTAACCCCGACAGTGAACTCTCTTCCCGGCAGGTACTCTTCAATAAGAACCGGTTGGTTATATACTGCAAGCAGTTCATTCACAAGGATCATCAGTGATCTCCGGTCCCTGACCAGGCTTTTTGGGGTTATGCCCTTACCTGTTCCTTCAGCCACCGGTTTGACAAAGAGCGGAAACTCAAGTGAAGAGAGGTCATCCAGGTCACTGGCAGAATTGGCTATTATGCCTGGGCAGACGGGCACACCGGCAGCCTTAACCACCAGTCGGGCAAGATACTTGTTGAGTGATACGCCCATGATTACCGGTCCGCTGAAGACGTATGGAATGCGGTACTGGTCAAGCAGCGCAGGAACCACTGACTCACGGCCGTCGCCGTAGAGTCCTTCCGCAATGTTAAATACCATGTCCCACCGTTCGCCCGCGGCAAGTTTTTCAACCAGTTCAAAGATATTTCCTATGCGGACTGTATTATATCCAAGTCGCAGAAGTTCATCTTCAATGGCAACGACCGTCTCTTCCTTGTCAAACTCAGCCGTCTCATCCATTGAATAACCCCGTTCAAGGTACCATGAACGGAGGTCATATGTTAGTCCTATCCTCATCCCGCGGTTACTTTTTGTTGGGGTAAGTGTAACGGTTCTGTTTGTAGTTTCTGAGAACCCATTTTTCCGGTCCGCTCTCCACCACGTAATTGGGGAGGATAGGTATCTTGCCTCCTCCGCCCGGAGCGTCTACCACGAACTGGGGGACAGCATAGCCGCTTGTATGACCGCGGAGGTTCTCAATGATATTTATTCCCTCTTCTATGGTTGTCCTGAAGTGGCTTGATCCGGGTATCAGGTCGCATTGGTAGATATAGTAGGGTCTCACGCGCACTGTAAGAAGCTTATGCATGAGTTCCTTCATTGTTGCCGGATCATCATTGACGCCCTTCAGCAGTACAGTCTGGCTGCCCATGGGTATGCCTGCATCTGCAAGCATCTCGCATGCCTTCCGCGTCTCGGGAGTTAACTCATCGGGATGGGTGAAGTGGACACTCAGGTATAGCGGGTGATACTTGCGGAGCATTGAGACCAGCTGGCGGGTGATTCGCTGCGGCAGCACTGCCGGCACCTTGGTGCCAATCCTCAGTATCTCGATATGCTTTATTGCCCTCAGGTTTGAAAGCAGGTATTCTATCTTGCTGTCATTCATAGTGAGGGGGTCTCCGCCGCTGATGATGACATCACGTATCTCAGTATGTTCCCTGAGGTATTCAAATGCTTTTTCCCATTCACTTTTGGTGAGATGGCCGAGTTTGCCCACAGCATGTGACCTTGTGCAGTACCTGCAGTATGATGAGCAGAACTGGGTGACGGTGAAGAGCGCCCTGTCAGGGTAACGGTGAATGATGCCGGGAACGGGACTGTTGCCCATCTCATTGAGAGGGTCGGCCTTCTCGGCATCCGTGACAATAAGCTCGTCACTCGTTGGAATCATCGTACGACGAAGGGGCGTCCATGGCTCCGAGTCATAGATCAGTGACAGGTAGTAGGGGGTGATCCTCAGAGGGAGTCTGCCTTTAAGCCTGTTCAGTGTCCTGATCTCATCATCGGTCAGAGTCATGACACGGCTTAACGCCTCGGCAGTGGTGAATGAGTTTCGCAGCTGCCAGCGCCAGTCATTCCAGGAATCATAATTTGCAAGGGGGAAGTAGCGGTGGATGAATTCCGAACTCCGGTTGCTAACTAAATGATCGTGGGATCCGATCTGCGGGAAGATCATGGTACCCGCGCCAGGTTCTTCATCAGAAGAACAACCCATGAGGCGGCTCTCAACACAAGCAGCCGTTGCCTCTTTTCTGTTAGCGTTCATGTTTCGGTAAAATAATTTACCTCTTTTTTCTGATTGTTAATTATTCGTTTTAGTTAATAATTTGTTACAAAAATTTCCGCTAAGTTATTAATTGGTTAACCTGCGAACTCTCATCCGGGTAAAAGATATCAACATGCAAAAGCTGACTGATAATATCTGGTTCTCAATTTCATAACCTGCCTGAGCCTGAGTTATTCACAGCCTGTTTTCAGGTGGTGAAACTGATACCCGGATTTTGAGGCGCAAACATAAATCAAATTCTGATATGCGGGTATCTTTCAGCCATTATTTTTAAATTTTTTTCAATCATCCGGTCACGCTGGGCTGCACATAATTCCGTACGTCCCGCGTCTTCCGGGGTATTCATCACATAATCAATTAATTTATCCAGTGTAGTTGTTGCCACGTGCATCCTTGTATCTGAGCTGGCGTAATAAACAAAGACCGTGCCATCGTCGTCGGCTATCCATCCGTTGCTGAATACCACATTTGACACATCGCCAACGCGTTCTTCGCCGAGAGGTTCAAGAAAGTGTCCGGATGGTCTCTTTATCACCCTCCACGGTTCCTCAAGGGATGTCATGAAGAGGTAAAGGGTATAGCGTAGTCCGGCAGCGGTTCTCCTCACACCGTGGGCAAGGTGGATCCATCCGTGAGGCGTTTTCAGTGGTGCAGGTCCCTGGCCGTTCTTGACCTCCTTTACGGTATGGTACTGGCGGGGGTCCATCAGAATCTCCTCACCCAGCACGGCATGCTCCATGGAATCACAGAACCCGGCAGAGATACCGCTGTCACCGGTCTCTATGAAGCCTGACTGAGGCCTGGTGTATATCATGTACCTGCCGTTCACGAACTCCGGGTGCAACACGCAGTTTCGCTGCTGTGCTGCTGAGGATCTAAGGTCATCGAGCCTCTCCCAGTGATCAAGGTCCTTTGTGCGCGCTATGCCACAGCTTGCCATGGCAGCAGATGAGTCGTCAGGCTTGCTCTTATCCTTTCGCTCTGCGCAGAAGAGGCCGTAGATCCATCCATCCTCATGTTTTGTGAGGCGCATGTCATAGACATTCATCTCCGGGTCATCAGTGACGGGCATCACAACAGGGTGTTTTCGGAAGCGCCAATGGTCGATCCCGTTCGGACTCCCGGCAATGGCAAAAAAAGACTTAACATCGAAACCTTCAGTACGGATGGCCAGGTAGTACATACCATTATGCTTAATGGCACCGGCATTGAAGGTAGTGTTGATGCCCAGCCTGGTCATGAGGTGCGGGTTATTGCGGTAATCGAGATCATACCTCCAGAAGACCGGGGTGTGGTCTCTCGTTATCACGGGATAGAGATATCTGTCAAAGATGCCGTTGCCACCTGCTTTCTTGCTGTTAGGCCTGCAAATAAGCTTTTCGTGCTCATCAAACAGCCTCTCTACCTGGTTGTCAAATTCCTTTTCTGTCATCAGTCCTGTTTTATTTCAGGAACAAATATAACGGATAACGCAAATGGTATTGTGCGATTGCACTGCCTCTATTTATTGTTCAAACTTTTTTATATTGGCAACTGAAAAACCTGACAGGTATGAAGAAAAGTCTAACCTTTCTTGCCTCATTGATCATGCTGGCACTTTCATCCTGCGGCACAGGGCCTTCCGTGCATGACTACATGGTGGTGGGCTATGTGGCTGGCTACAGGAACTTCGATTTTTCACAGATTGACGCCACGAAACTAACCCATATTAATTATGCCTTTGCAAATGTCATTGACGGGGAAGTAAGGTTCGGAAATGAAGGGATTGACAATAGTGAGATGAACGCGGAGGACATCCGAAAACTTCTGGAACTGAAGACGGTAAATCCAGATCTCAAGGTACTGGTTTCGGTCGGGGGATGGACATGGTCAGGCAACTTCTCTGATGCAGCTCTCACGGACTCCTCCCGTAACCGTTTTGCCGCCAGTGCAGCCCGGTTTATCAGGGATCATTCCCTTGATGGCATAGACATTGACTGGGAGTACCCAAATCACCCGGGGGCAGGCAACACCTTCAGGCCTGAGGATGTGCACAACTTCACCCTGCTGATGGAGTGTGTAAGGAAACATATTGATTCCCTGGCTGTTACCGGGGAGAGGGATGAGAAATACCTGCTCACCATAGCCACGGGTGCCAGTGAGCATTATGCTGCCAACACTGAGCTTGGCGAGCTTAGCCGCTGGCTTGATTTCATTAACATCATGACCTATGATTTCCATCATGGTGCAAGTTACCAGACCGGACATCACGCCAACCTTTATCTTTCATCGTCGGATGATCCTGACGGTGATGCCACGGATAAGGCAGTAAAGCTACACCTGGATGCCGGGGTGCCTGCGAAAAAACTTAATATCGGTGTCCCGTTCTATGGAAGGATATGGAAAGGGGTTGAGCCTCTCAATAACGGACTATACCGGCAAGCATCCACAACCGGTGCCGGCATGTCATACTCTGATGTGCTCAAGACTCTTGCCGATCCGGATTTCACAAGGTATTACGACTCATCGGCATCATCACCTTTCCTGTGGAATGAGAGGGATTCTGTTTTCATCTCTTATGAAGATGAGGTTTCCCTTGGTGCAAGGATGCACTATGTAAGGGAGCGTGGCCTCGGTGGGGTGATGTTCTGGGAATACAGTGAAGATGTTGACGGCATTTTGCTTGAAGCCATTACGAAGGGCCTTACAGGCAGATGATCAGATAAAGAAGAAAGCCACACCTGCCACGCTGATGATTGCGCCGGCAATCTCCACGGCAGTGATCTTCTCCTTGTATATCCATGCTGATGGTGCCAGAATAAGTACAGGTACTATGGCCATGATTGTTGATGCTATCCCTGTCTGGGTATGTTTGATCGCGAGCAGAGAAAAGGAGATGCCGAGGAAGGGGCCGAAGATGGCGCCAAGCACCATTGCCTGAATTGCGGGCGGATTTCTCATTGCATTGTAAACGTTGCCCCATCGACGCAACATTGTTATTATAAGTGCAAAGCCTCCCATACCCGCAATAATCCGTATCTGTGTTGATGCGAATGCATCATAGCCCTGCATTCCATACTTGCTCAGCACTATGCCCAGTCCCTGTCCGAGTGCGCCTATGAATGCAAAGAGCAGTCCCGCCGGCGAGATCTTCACTGAAAGTCTTTCTCCCTTTACCGGCCGGTTGAAGATCGCCAGGCCGATGCCGAAGATTACTATGATCATGCCGGCCATCTGAAGGAGGCTGAGTGACTCCCCCAGCATGAAGTAGCCAAAAATGGCTGCCAGCGGCGGAGCCAGTGTCATAATAAGCATCGCGAAACGTGATCCGATGAGAGAATAGGAACGGAAAAGGAAATAGTCGCCCAACACCAGCCCCACTATCCCGGAGAGAGCAAGCCACAGCCAGTTATGAATTGACGCGTCAACAGGCAGAAAGTGTCCGCGTGAGACCAGTGTATAAAATCCTATAAAGAAAAACGCCAGGGTCAGTCTCACTATGTTTACGGTAAGAGATCCTGCCTTACGGCTGGCAGACTCAAAAGCAAGCGCAGTTATGGTCCAGAAGACCGCCACGGCCAGGGCGGCAAATTCTCCTGTATGAGCAGTTATATAATTCATTCCGGGGGAAAGTATAAGCGCACAAAAATAGGCATTCGCACGAACGCTTTTGTCATTTGGCTGAGTTTAACCATGTTTTTTTCAGAATCTATTTTCCATAAATGCTTTTATACCTATTTTTGAATAAACCTAAACTTACGGACTATGGACGCAAAGGGAAAAGCTATCATCTCACACATTTTCATTATCGGCTGGATCATTGCCATTGTATTAAATTCAAGCAAGAAGGAAGAATTTGCCAGTTATTACCTGAGACAGAATCTGGGCCTGATAATTTTGGGGATTGCACTCAGGATTCTTCATGTTATCCCGGTTCTTGGCCCTGCACTCTCTGTCATCGGAGGTATCCTCCTGTTCATCGGATGGCTCATGAGCCTTATCTGGTCAATACAGGGAGAAAAGAGGCCTGTACCCTGGCTTGGAGAGCAGTTCCAGTCGTGGTTCAGGGGCATCTGACAACATGTTTATCAGACACTTTTTGCATTTCATAACGGCACTTTCCGGCATTGCCCTCTTACTGTCAGGGTGTGCCGGTCAGGAAAAGGAGAGGCCCAATATAATTCTTCTTTTAACCGACGATCACGGATATGCTGATACAGCATCCCTGCTGACAGGTTATTGTCAGGCTCCGGGAGATCATGCTGAAGGAGCATCGGCCATCCCTTAATCCCCAATGGAAATTAAGCCTTCAGGGTGAGTAAATGACTTCATAATATTAATCTGAGCGGGACCGTTATAGATTATTGTGCCGATGCGGTTATAAGGCCTTTCATCCACCGGAAAGTCTGTTATCTTTGCACGGGCTTCTATTTTACATATTGTCAGAAATAGCGGAAATATTAAAGAGTTTTGATCCTGTAGGTCTTGACGGTATCTCTTCCGTTCGGTACATGACCCGTTTGGATACCAAGTATCTCTTTTCAGCAGGAAAGCTGCCCGAGTTGCTCCGGCTGGTAGAGCCGCACTACATGGCCCTTGAGATAGAGAAGCTAAGAGAGTTCCCTTATAAGACGGTCTATTTTGACACCCCTGACCTGCTGTTTTATAACCAGCATGTTACCGGCAGGCTCAACAGGACAAAGGTCAGGATCAGGACCTATGAGTCGAACGGGCTTACCTTCCTGGAGGTAAAACGGAAGTCAAACAAGGGCCGTACAAATAAGTCGAGGCTGGAGAAAGAGCCAAACGACATGAATCACATCAGTCAGTCAGGAGAATTTCTTGAGGAGCTGATCTCCCGGTCGGCCGGCTCGCTGAAGGCTGTAATAAGTACCTCCTTTACCCGGATAACGCTGGTTTGCCTTGAGCGGTCAGAGAGAATAACCATTGATTACAATCTTCGCTGGAATAATCTCAGGGGTGACAGTCTGAGTATGCCTTTCCTCGCCATTGCCGAGATAAAAAGTGAAAAGTCAACCTCCCTTTCGCCGTTCTTTACCAGGCTGAAGGAGCTTGGCATCCGCAGGAGCGGATTCAGCAAATATGCTGTGGGGATGGCACTGGTGAACAGGACTCCCCGGCAGAATTATCTCAAACCGAAATTTTTACTTTTAAACAGGATAAAGAATGAATATTACAGGAATGACACTGCCCGCCAGCGCCGCGGAGATGACTGAACAGGGAATGTTCAGTTTTGCCGGCCTGCCGGAATTACTTTTGCGTTTTGGAATCAACCTGGTGGTCATGCTAATTCTTGTGCGATGGTTATATTACACCACTACGAGGAGAAAAGACTACCTCTTTACCTATATTCTCATCTCCAGCGTAGTCTTTCTCCTCTGTTACCTTCTTGAGAGCGTCAGCCTTCAGATAGGATTTGCCCTGGGACTGTTTGCCATATTCGGCATTATCAGATACCGGACCAATCCAATGCCTATAAAGGAGATGACCTACCTCTTCCTGGTAATCGGCATCTCTGTCATCAATGCCCTTACCACCGGCACCTCCATGACTGAGATCATCTTTGCAAACCTGGCGGTAATCCTGATCACTATGGGTCTGGAGAAGGTGTGGCTGCTGAGGCATGTTTCATCAAAATCAATTATTTATGAAAAGATCAACCTGATTGTTCCGGAAAAATATGACGAACTGAAAGCTGACCTTCAGGAACGCACAGGAATAAAAGAGATCAAAAAGGTTGAGATAGGTGCCATCAATTTCCTTAAGGACACCTGCAGGATGATTATCTATTATGAGGATAAGGGGCGGTCAGTCAACCTTGCAGACCAGAATGAATTCATCAAAACAGACGATAACGATGATGACTAGGCCCGGATATTTCATGTTGTTCATTGTGTTTCTGGTGTCTTTCCCGGCACAGGCCCAGAAGACTGACTACGGTATCTGGTATGAAGCCAAGGCTGAAAAAAATCTATGGAAAGGCTTGCGGATTGATCTTGAGGCCAGCATCCGTACCAATGAAAATGCAGGGAACATAGAGAAGTTTTATATTGAGCCGGGGGTGAGGTACAAGTTCAATGATTATTTCAATGCAGGGATTTATTACAGGTTCATAGAACAGCAGGAGAAAGATGATCTCTACCATCCCAGGCACAGATGGTTTGTTCAGATGAAGGGTTCGGCACCCTCATTAGCCCGCTTCACCCTGTCAGTAAGATACCGGATCCAGCAGCAATTCAAGACCTTCATTGATGATCCTGAAGATGAAGAACCGCAATGGTTCCAGAGAGTCAGGCTGGAGCTTGACTATGATGTCAGGGGCATACCGCTTAAGCCCTACATTAATGCCGAGATGCATATGCTGCTTTCCGGGCCGAACGATTACACCGCCGATAAATGGCGATCAATGATCGGGGTGGAGTACACCCTGAATAAAAGACACACCTTCGGGCTGGAGTACATATATAATGACAGCAGGGTGACCAAACCGCCATATGAGAATCTGCTTGGTATAACCTATTCCGTTAAACTGTAGCTTCAGTAAGGCTTTCTTATGGTTTTGAATTACTCCAGTGGCCAGGCTCAGTCAATTCTGTTATATTTGCCGCAAATTTCAGCCCCGGGCTGTTCTTTTTATTATAATGGAATGATATGAGCAAATGGACCGCTGACCTTATAGGTGATCTTACCGGAAAAAGAATAATAATCACTGGTGCAACTCACGGTATCGGTTATGCTGCGGCCGAGGCTCTGGCAGCGCGGGGTGCCGACCTGATCATAGCTGTGAGGAACAGGGCCAGGGGAGAACACTCTGTTGAAAAAATCAAGGAGAAGAGCCCCGGAGCCTCAGTTATGGCAATGCATCTTGATCTGACTGATCTTGATATTGTGAAGCATTTTGCTGATGAGGTTACCGCCCGGTTTGACAGGCTGGATGTGCTTATCAACAATGCAGGAGTGATGGTGCCTCCTCATAAAATTACCAGGAGCGGGGTCGAGCTGCAATTCGGGACCAACCATCTTGGCCACTTCGCGCTTACTGCTCATCTCCTTCCCTTACTGATGGCCACACCGCTTTCACGGGTTGTATCAACAAGCAGTATTGCAGCACGCAGGGCGAAGATCCATTTTGACAACCTCGATGGCAGGAACGGATATAACCCGATGACTTTCTACCGCCAGAGCAAGCTAGCCAATCTCCTCTTTGCCATTGATCTTCAACACAGGCTTGAGAGGGCAGGATCATCAACCATCAGTGTGGCCTGTCATCCGGGCATAACAGTCACGAACCTTCTCTCCCGCGGGTCAGGAAAAGAGACAGGCAGGGTTATGAAGGCACTCATGAGAATAGTGGCCCAGCCTGCCTCAATGGGATCGCTGCCTACCCTTTATGCCGCCACTCACCCGGACCTGCGCGGAGGCGAGTATATCGGACCTGACGGTCCGGGTAATACCAAAGGCTATCCTGTACTTAGCAATGATCCGGCAAGGTTGTACAAACCTGACCTCGCCGCCAGGCTGTGGGATGTGTCGGAGGAACTGACAGGGGTGAGGTTTATTATCTGAAGTTGGCAGTTGGCAGTTGGCAGTCAGCAGTCGTCCATGCAGTTGTAGCGTAGGACATTCAGAATTGCCGATGTGCGATGTTCGATTGTTGATTATGGCCGTAGGCCAGTCAGAATTACCGATGTGCGATTGTCGATTATGGCCGTAGGCCATAAAGAATTGTAGATCAGGTATGTACCATCCCCCCCCCCCCCCCCCCCCGCCCCGCATCCACCCATGGCATGCAACGATTCAGTTGCAGCCTGAAAATCAGTCATATAGATAATCCACAATTTGTTTTGTGCACTCTGCATTGAACAAACGGCGTTGCTTGTTGTTATGTTTTCATTAAGAACAGATGTTAAACAATACAACAAATAATTATATGAAAACAACGAAATGGATTATAGATCCCGCGCACAGTGAGATACAGTTCAAGGTCAAGCATATGATGATCACCACTGTTACAGGCAGCTTTAAAGAGTTCAGCTCTGAGGTTGAGACGGAAGGAGAAGATTTCTCAACCGCACGTATCAGGTTTGAAGCAGCTACGGCCTCAATCTTTACAAATGCTGAGCAGCGAGACGCTCATCTTCGCAGCGCTGACTTTTTTGATGCAGATAATTTCCCGGTTATGAGTTTTGTGTCATCGAAGCTGGAGAAGACTGATGATGACAACTGGCAGCTCACAGGAGATCTGACAATAAAAGATGTTACGAAGCCTGTTAAGCTGGATGTGGAGTTCGGTGGTGTAGGCAAGGACCCGTGGGGCAATACAAAGGCCGGTTTCAGCCTCAGTGGCAAGATCAACCGCAAGGACTGGGGGCTCAACTGGAATGCAGCTCTGGAAGCAGGTGGAGTGCTGGTCAGTGATGATGTAAGGATCCTCTGCGAGGTTCAGTACGCCATTCAGGCTTAATGCATCCCCCGCGGGTCAGAAGATTAAGGTAAGGGTTATATATTTTACCAAGAGTCCAAGGATAGTGCAGAGCAGTGTTTTCCGTATATCATGACGTATCATTCCTGCTGCAAGGGAGATTACCGGAGAGGAGAGGGGCAGGGCATTGAATGCAAATATTGTAAGATTACCATATTTTGCTATGTTCGCTTTGGCCTTCTCATACCGGCCACGACCTATTAGATTATCTATAAACCTGTTGCTTACAAGCAACCCGATCACATAATCTATTGCCTGTGAAAATAGAGCTGTTCCTATGGCCACCGCGTTCAATGCCAGAACGCTTATATCACCCTGGAGGTAGTATGCGAAAGCCACCTCCACCGGCATAAACAGGAAGAACAGGTAACCGCAGGCATTGACAATGGCAAATGAGAGCAGTCCTTCATTGCGCGATCCGTTATATATATCACGCCCCACGGTAAGGGAAGCAATGACTATGGCGACACAGACCAGCAGTATGGCTATAATGATACGGATTATCTCAGTGCGGCTCTTCCCGGCCATTACCAGCGGCTGAAAGGTTTAACTGCCAGGCTTGAGTTGTAGTACCTTGGATCAGATGTAACCTCTTCTCCGAGCCATTCCGGTTTAGCGAACTCCTCATTAACCGAGCAGAGTTCCAGCTCAGCCATAATCAGGCCTTCATTCTCGCCGTGAAAAACATCCACCTCAAAATTATGTCCTCTGAAGGGAACAATAAACCTGGTCTTCATGACAGGGGAATGATCACATAATCTCAGCAGTTCCCTGGCATCATCAACCGGGATTTCCTTTTCCCATTCATACCTGTCCATTCCTGATTCCCCGGATTTTCCTTTTACCGTAACAAATCCCCGGTCATCCCTTATCCGCACCCTGACGGTCCGGTCAGGATCATGAGACAGGTATCCCTGGATAATGTCTGATGAATTTATAGCGTCATCCATGAATTCGCCACAGACCAGGAATTTTCTTTCAATTTCGAGTGCCATAATTGATTCAATAAAGATAGACTTTTGCAGCAAAATCAAATAATAGTGGTTTTTTTCTTGCGTTATATGTTTGAATTTAAATTTTGTTTATTTTAGCGTCCGAAATGAAGACAACATTTGCAGCATACAACTTTTCGTTTTACTTTTTCTATTATCAGCCGGAAAAAGGGACTGATTAGTTGTATATCTGTATGAAAAGATAAAGAGTATGATGAAGCAAGTCCCGTGAAAGCGGGACTTTTTTTTTGATGCAAGATTAAAATGAAACAAGAAAAGGAGAGTTTAAATGTGGCCATACAGGGCGTCAGCGGATCATTCCATGAAATAGCAGCAATTGAATATTTCAGGGGGCAGGAGATTTCAGTCATACCCTGTGACACATTTGCTGATCTTTTCCGCATACTTACCGTGGGTAAGGCAGACTACGGGCTTGCAGCCTTTGAGAATTCGGTGGCCGGAAGCATCCTTCCGAACTACGAGTTACTGCGCCGCTCACAATTGCCGGTCACAGGGGAGATATGCCTCCGCGTCATTCAAAACCTCGTAGCACTGCCCGGCCAGCAGTTGTCTGACATCACCGAGATACACTCACATCCGATGGCTCTCCAGCAATGTTCAGTTTTCATTGATGAGATGAGGCAGAGGGGTGTCAGGATTGTGGAAGCTGTAGACACGGCCCTGAGCGCAAGGATCATAAGTGAGGAGAAGCATTATGGTTCAGGAGCTATAGCCAGCGACAGCGCAGCCGAGATGTACAGCCTGAGCGTTTTAAAGAGAGAGATTGAAGATGATAGTCTTAATTATACCCGTTTTCTCGTTATTTCAGGCAGAAGCAGGGCAGGCGACAACGAGGAAACGCTGTCAGGTGCGGATAAGGCCATGGTCTGCTTCTCCCTTCCGCATAAAGTCGGGTCACTGTCACAGGTACTCTCAGTGCTTGCCTTCTACCAGATCAGCCTGACCAGGATACAGTCAATGCCGATAGTGGGAAGACCATGGGAGTATATGTTTCATATCGACCTGATTTTTAACGATTACGGTCGTTACCGAATGGCTCTTGATGCTATCAGGCCTTTAACAGAGCGACTTGAAACGGTGGGTGAATTCAGGCGTGGCCTGATGCCCTATGAGACCGGAAAAAATTGAAAGCAGAAAAAGAATCAACATGGAGAAGACTCTCATAAGAGCTGCCTCGCGCACTGAACTGGTCAGTGAGTATTACTTCTCTGCCAAGCTGGCAGAGATTGCCCGCATGCGGCAGGAGGGAGCAGATATAATCAACCTGGGTATTGGTAGTCCTGACATGGCTCCTGCCGCAGAGGTGACCGGAGAACTGGCGAGAAGTGCCTCTTTGGCGGAGAATCACGGCTATCAGGGCTACAGGGGGATATCCTCACTGAGACAGGCATTTGCGGAGTGGTACAGGAGGTATTTTGGGGTTATGCTGAACCCGGAGACAGAATTATTACCACTCATCGGCTCCAAAGAGGGGATAATGCATATCAGCATGGCATTCATCGATCCGGGCGACGAGGTGCTGGTACCTGATCCCGGTTACCCGGCATATGCAGCTACTGCCATGCTTTCCGGAGGCGTTGTCAGAAGATATGATCTCACCGTGGAGAATGGCTGGGTTCCGGACATCAGGGCTATTGAGGCAGCAGGAGTGGACAGGGTGAAGCTAATGTGGATCAATTATCCCCATATGCCAACCGGGACAAGGGCAACCAGAAGACTTTTTGAAGAGCTGGTTGATTTTGCCGAAAGACACCACATATTGCTCTGCAATGATAATCCCTACAGCTTTATATTAAACAATGAGCATATGAGCATATTGTCAGTGCCGGGTGCGCATCAGACAGCGCTGGAGCTCAATTCGCTCAGCAAATCGCACAACATGGCAGGATGGAGGATAGGCATGCTGGCAGGCAGAGAGGAATATATAAATGACGTGATAAAGATCAAAAGCAACATGGATTCCGGCATGTTCAGGCCGGTGCAGGAAGCAGCTGTGGTGGCTCTGGCCGCGCCGGAAGAATGGTATGAGCGCCTGAATAAAGTATATCACCGGCGTCGGCAGAAGGCGGAAGAGATCATGAGGCTGCTGGAATGTTCCTTCAGTAGGTCGCAGTCAGGACTTTTTCTCTGGGGAAGGATCCCGGACAGGTATTCAGATGCTGAGGAGTTGACAGATGAACTGCTGCACAGGAACCATATTTTTATTACCCCCGGCTCAGTCTTCGGAATTAACGGCAGGAGGCATATAAGGATTTCGCTTTGCGCTGACAAGAAAACAATTATAACGGCGCTCCGGCGAATTGAAGCAGGAGTCACAAAAGAACAATTGCAAATAAACTGAGAAAATATGTCTGCAAACATCTGCATCACAGGCCTCGGGCTGATAGGGGGATCGCTGGCGCGAAGCCTGCGGCTAAACGGTTTCGCCGGTAAGATCACCGGAGTAGATACCAATCCCCATCACTGCACCATTGCCATGTATCGCGGCCTTGCCGATGAGTTCCTGCCACTGGATGAGGCCGTTGCGAAGTCTGACATCATCATCCTCTGCGCTCCTGTGGATGTCAATTGCCGGCTCCTGCCGGGCATTCTTGATATGATCTCAGGAACAGGCAAGGTAGTTGCAGATATGGGTTCAACAAAGGCAGACATTGCCGCCGTGGCAGACAGCCATCCCGCCCGGGGCAGGTTTGTTGCCGTACATCCGATGGCCGGGACGGAACACTCTGGTCCGGCAGCGGCACTTGACAGGCTCTTCAATGACAGGATAGCAATCATTTGTGATCCGGCCAGGAGTGATGATGACGCCCTTGAGATGATCACCGCACTGATTGAGTCATTTAACATGAAGATACAGTACATGAACTCCCGTGAGCATGACATTCATGTAGCCTATGTATCCCATATATCGCATATCACTTCTTTCGCCCTGGCTCTATGTGTGCTTGACAAGGAAAGAGATACCCGTAATATTATGTCACTTGCTGCCGGGGGATTTGACAGCACCGTAAGGCTGGCAAAGAGCAATGCTGAGACATGGTCGCCCATCTTCACCGGAAATGCCGGACCCATCCTTGAAGTGATTGATACATATATGGACAAAATCCGTCTCTTCAGAAAGCACATTGAGAGGGGAGACGGGGAAGCGCTCAGGCAGCTGATGACATCAGCCAACCAGATAGGACAAATCTTACAGTAATACTATGACCAGATCATGAACACTGACACTCTCACAATGGAAGAAAAAAAGACCGGGACCAAACTGAACATTACTCCTGTTGAGGAATGGCCCGTCTTCAAGAAACGGCCGCTTATAATAGCCGGCCCCTGCAGCGCCGAGAATGAAGAGCAGGTGATGACCACTGCTGCTGCCCTTTGTGCTTCGGGACGGGTAGACATCTTTCGTGCCGGGATATGGAAGCCCCGCACCAGGCCCGGCCAGTTTGAAGGCATTGGCTCGCCGGGGCTGAGGTGGCTCCGGCGGGTGAGGGAGGAGTACGGGTTGCCGGTGGCAGTGGAGGTGGCTACCGAAAAACACGTCTATGAAGCTCTCAAACAGGGTATTGATGCTGTTTGGATAGGAGCCCGTACAAGTGTTAATCCTTTTGCCCTCAATGAGATAGCTGCCGCACTGCGTGACAGTGACGTGATGGTATTTGTCAAGAATCCGGTGAATCCGGACCTGGAGCTCTGGATCGGCGCCCTCGAACGTATCAGTAACGCCGGCATTACCCGGCTTGCTGCCGTTCACCGTGGCTTTTCCACATGGGAGAAATGTTCATTCCGCAATCAGCCCCGTTGGCAGATAGCCGTGGAGCTTCGCCAGCGCATTCCAGGCATCGGGTTGCTGTGTGACCCCAGCCACATGGGTGGCGACCGCGCATTCATAGGCGACCTGTCACAAAAAGCCATGGACCTTAACTATGACGGTCTGATGATAGAATCGCATATCGAACCTTCTGCCGCACTCAGCGACAGGAAACAGCAACTCACACCGGTGGAGCTGATGAAGGTTCTCGGCAGCCTGGTCCTCAGGTCACCCACATCCGATAATCCTGAATTCCTCGAGACAATGGAGGATCTTCGCAGCCAGATAGATGTCTATGACAATCTGCTGCTTGACATCCTGGAGAGCCGCATGCTGGTGGCTGAGACAATAGGACGCTACAAAAAGGAACATAGTATTACCATCCTCCAGAGCAACAGGTGGAAGGAAGTCAAGGATAATGCCGTGGACAAGGGAGTCAGAAAAGGACTGACACCCGAGTTTATTCATACCATACTTGAGGCCATTCACCAGGAATCTATAGCTCACCAGATGAAAGTGATGAAAGAAGAGTAAATTAGCACCTTATCCGGCGTCTCCGGTAATGTCATAGTAGTATGAATGTAACAGTATATCCTTCCGGGGTGAGGGGGCGCATATCTGCACCGCCAAGCAAGAGTCTGACGCAAAGGGCCATAGCAGCAGGGGTTCTGGCTGATGGACAAACTGTCATACTCAATCCTTCATTCTGTGAAGACTCCATGGCTACCATCGGGATTGCCCGGGCCCTGGGTTCATCTGTTGAGGTTGCAGATGACAGGATTGTTTTGGATTCTTCCGGGCAGATACAAGGTGACATGACATTAAACTGCGGTGAGTCAGGGCTTGCGCTCAGGATGTTCTCTCCTGTGGCTGCCCTGTTTCCCGGAGTCATCACCCTGACCGGCCACGGATCATTGCTGCAGAGACCTGTCAGTATGATAAGTGAAGCGTTGAGTCAGCTTGGAATAAAGGCAGACACCAATGGCGGTCTGCTGCCCGTAAGGCTGTCAGGCAGGCTGAGGGCAGGAAGGGTACTCATTGACGGATCGGCAGGCTCGCAGTTGCTGACAGGACTGCTTATGGCGCTGCCTGTGGCAGAGGCTGACAGCAGGCTTGATGTTGCCAACCTGACAAGCAAGCCTTACATCGGGCTGACGCTTGGGCTTCTGCATGATTTTGGCATCACTGTTGAGAACGAGGATTATCGTATCTTCAGGATACCCGGAAACCAGTCATACAGGGCGCATGAATATACTGTTGAGGGCGACTGGAGCGGGGCTGCGTTCTTGCTCGTTGCCGGGGCAACGGCAGGCAGGGTGACAGTCACTAACCTTAATGCTGACAGTCTGCAGGCTGACCGGGCTATTCTCAGTGCGCTTAAGGAGGCTGGGGCGCTGCCTGTGGTGGAGCCTGGTGGCATAACGGCCGCTATATCCGGGCTCAGGGCTTTCACCTTTGATGCCACTGACTCACCTGATCTCTTCCCTCCGCTGGCGGCGCTGGCAGCCTCATGTGAGGGTAAGAGCAGCATCAGGGGAGTGAGCAGGCTGAGGCACAAGGAGAGTGACAGGGCTGAAGCAATAGCTGAGGTGCTGGGCGCCATGAAGATCAGTGTGCGTTTGCGGGGCGATGAGATGATCATCACCGGCGGGCGGGTGCAGGGCGCAGTTGTCTCATCTCACAATGACCACCGGATAGCCATGATGGCTGCGGTAATGGCCGCCGGCGCCGCCGGAAAGGTAACTATCACCGGCGCAGAGTCAGTGGCAAAATCATACCCGGGATTCTTTAAAGACCTGTCATCCCTGGGTGCGCAAAGTTCATAAGTCTCTGCCAGCCTGCATGAGCACCTATCTTGGCCTTATCTCCCTCCTCATAAAAAGAACATAGGAAATCACAAAACTGATTATAGTACCTGCTGCCAAGCCCGTAACGTGAGGCCATACCAGCAACAGGCTCTGTCCCAGTGGCAGTGGACCGGGCAGGGCGCCAATAAGCTGCTCCATCGTCAGGGGACCCAGACTCCTTACTGATGGCATCAGCAGGGTAGTGGTGGCTTCACTGAAAAGCTGGTTTGGCATTACCCTAAGCAAGGCCAGCCTGAACTGCTCAAATGCAACCAGTTGTGACGGAGTGGCAGTGGCCGGGGGTTCTATTGACTTCGTTATAAGACTGACAATCAATGGGTAAAATACCGTAAAAAACAACCAGACCGCTATTGCTGACAATGCTGCCGTGGCAGGCTGGCGAAAGAGCACCGAGAAGAGTATTGCCAGATTTAGCCAGAAGGCTACATAGAGAATGCCCAGAAGAATAAAGAGGACCATCCTCACAAACTCCTCAGCAGTGGGAGGAATACCCAGCATTGTCAGTCCTGCTCCCATGACCATCAAACAAAGGGACATCAGCATTACGCTTATTACGGCGATGGCTGCAGTAAATTTGGCATTGATGATATAGTCGCGGTGAATAGGTTGTGACAGAATGCGGCTGAGTGTTCCCCTGTTATGCTCCGAGTTGATGGCATCAAATCCCAGCCCTATGCCCAGCAGCGGTCCGAGGAAGCTTATGAAGACCATGAATGAAGGCATGGTACCGTCAGAGACGGTGAACAGCTTAAGAAAGAAGAATGTGCCTTCCGGGTCGTTAGGTTTAACTGCCTGGGAGATGTTAGTCAGGGCAGTGTAAAGTGCGCCCAGGCATGTAAGTGCAATAATGGCTGCCAGTATTATAAAACGCCAGCCGCTTACATGGTCGGAGATCTCTTTCTCCATTATTACCCTGAAGGGGTGCTTTACCCTTTCACTTATGCGGCTTTTTCCTGCAGTGTTTGTTATTGGCGTATCAGTCATTGTTGTCACCTCCTTCAAAATATCGGTAATAGATATCGTCCAATCCATATTCCCTTTTATTCAGGGATTTCAGTTGTGCTCCCGAGCTGATTACCACAGCTGCTATCTCACCGGTGAGGTCGCGGTTACAGGCCACTCTTATCATGAGGTTCTCCTTCCTGATGTCGCTCACGCCGTCAATGTGCATGATGCTCTCCATGATATCACCCAGTAACTGATTTGCCGCAGAATCTCCTGAATGTGAACCAGGAAGATCCAGTCCCGCCTCAATTGTATACGGAGATTTGCCGAACAGCTGCGAGGCAAGGCTTTGTACATCACCACATGCCAGCAGCTTCCCACCGACAAATAGTCCCACCCTGTCACATACCATCTGCACCTGGTGCAGGTGGTGGGATGAGAAGAGCACGGTAATTTTATGCTCGCGGCTGAGCTCCACTATCAGATTGAGGAACTCCTTCACGCCGGCAGGGTCTATGCCGAGAGTGGGCTCGTCAAGGATGATCACCTCCGGATCCTTTATCAGGACATCGGCCAAACCCAGTCGCTGCCTCATTCCCCGGGAGTATTTGCCCGCCTTTTTATGGCTGTCGTCTGCCAGTCCAACCCTCTCAAGCAGTCTTTTTGCCTTTTCTCCTGCCTCAGCCTGGGGGATACCGTTCAGGCATGCAGTATATACAAGGTTATCCAGCCCTGACATGTCATCATAGAACCCTACTTCCTCAGGCAGGTAACCAACCCTCTTCTTTACTTCAACCGGCTCTGTTGTAGGGTCGAGTCCGCAAACCCTCACTGTCCCCGCGTCAGGTTCCGTCAGGCCGAGAATCATCAGTATGGTGGTTGATTTCCCCGCACCGTTTGGCCCGAGAAGGCCGAATATCTCGCCCTTGTCTACTGTAAGCGACAGGTTATCAACCGCTGTGAACTGACCATACCTCCGGGTCAGTCCCGTCAGTTCTATTATGCTCCCGGCCACGGCTACCTCCTTCCATATTTCCGGAAAAGATACCAGATTGCAGCTATTCCTGCCGCGATTATCAGAACGCCTATCCAGCCCCATAGCATGGGTGTCTTGACTGACATGCGGAATGATGCTTTTGAAGAGGTCTCAGGTGTGCGGGCCTCAAGGTTTGTAACATAGTCACCCGGAATGGCCTTCTTGTCTGCACTGATTGTTACTGTAACATTTTCTTGCCTGCCGGCAAGTATTGATTCAATCTTTTTTGGCTCAAAAGTGACTTCCCAGTTTGCCGGAGCAGCATGAGTCAGCTGAACATCAGACAGGATCGAAGTGCCGGTATTTTTTACCACGAGGTCTATCTTTTTTCCTCTGCCTGCAACAATGTCTGAGCTGAGCAGCCCGGAAGGGGTGCTGAGTTCAATCCTGTAGGTGCCGGTGATCACAGCTTCGAGCTTCAGCTCTCCCGATGATGATCCTGACACAGCCCTCACCGGGATGGCATAGGTGCCCTCCTCAACCTGTTCTGCCGGTTTGATTTCAATGGTGACATTCACTGTGCTGTTTGCCTCCACATCTACTGAAGTGACCTGCTTGCCATTAGCCCTGAAGGTGATGGTCCATCCCCTGGGAACCTCTCCGCGAAGGGCATATGTCTGCGCTTCTGCTGTACGGTTCTGCAGATCAGCGCTGTAATTGAAACTGGAGCCGGCATGCCCTTCCATGTTTGCCTGGCGTGTGGTAAACTCTGTCCTGTATGTCCCCTGTTCGGATATGTTCACCGTCAGAGGAAGGGTATGGCCTTCACCGGCGACAAGATATATCCTGTAGTTGCCCTTGTTAACCTGAAAAGGCACTTCCACCCTGAGTGAAAGGCTCTTTTTCTCCCCTGGTAAAACAGCTACCTGCCTGACGTTCCATGCACCCGACTTCAGGGTGTAGTTCCAGCCGCGGGGCAGGTTCGTCACGGAGAGATCAAGTTTTTCCAGTTCAGTACCATTGTTTATGACATCAATGGTGTAGTCAATCGATTCCCCCGGGGGGACGGAAATTTTTGTAAAAGGCGTGTAGAGAAGTATGCTGTCTGTCTCAGCAGCAATGGCATTTACACCAGCTATTATCCCACATGAAAGGATAAAAAAAATAGCAGTCAGTTTCTTCAGTGGTGACATAAGAATTTCCTCCTGTTTTTTTTATTTTTTTCACACGGAATGCAAATTTAAAAGTGGAGAGATGAAATTTGCAACAGCTAAGAGGGGAGTATTGGTGAAAAATTTTACGAGCATCATTATTTTTTGTTGATTTTGAATAAATTATGCCCGCAACCACCTCATTGTTAAAGTTTTCTTAAAAAAAAAGAGGCCCGTACAAGATAAGCTGCAGGTTATGACGGACCTTCTCAGAAGGTGATCTGAAATGACCGGGTCTGGTCCGCGGTTTTGGTTTCGGTACTGTTGTGCGGAGCCAGGGTCAGCTCATAAGAATATGAGCCTTGGCCAGCTTATCGGGTATACGGAGATGCATGGGGCAGTGTTCAATACATGTGCCGCAACTTATGCATGAATCACCTTTAGTGGGCAGACCGGCATAAAGAGAGCTTGCCCTCATCCAGTCGTGATCATCCATGGCATACCGTTCAAACCTCAGGATATCAGTAATAGGAATATGCTGAGGGCAGTGCGACTGGCATTTACCGCAGAGCCGGCAGGCGGTAGTGTCGGCAACGGCTATCATCTTGTCCAGCACCTGCTGATCCTCTTTGCGAAGCTCCCTGCCTGCGCCTGAATATGTCTCAACAAATTCCTCCATATTCCTGACGCGGATGACCGCAGCATCAAGCTTTGTCCTCGTTGTGAGCCATCTGACCATTGCATTGTGGGGTGAGGTGCCTTCGGGGAGGGTGGCCATTAATGACTGATCCTGGCGCATGCGACCAATGCCCCTGGCGGTCTTCATTGCTATGGTGCCGAAGCTCTTGCTCCTTGCCAGTTCCATGAATTTATCAAGATCAGTGTCTCCGTCATATGAATACATGAACTGGGCATGTTCATACAGGCCGTCTTCAATTACAGCAGTCAGTATCTCAGCGGCGCTCTGCCCGTTCTTTACCCGGGGACTGCCTTCATAGCTGTGCTGGGAGAGGCAGAGGTGCTTCACCAATCCCTCTTTTTTCAGCCGTTCGAATGCCCTGATGAAGCTTCGGTCATCTTTCAGCTCAGATGTGTTATGATAGCCATAATGCAGTTGCATGTCATCAAAGTAGCCGAGTCCGGTCTTTAGTACTGCCTCTTTGACAAACCTGTAATGCTCCTCCTCATCAAAATGACCCTGGTAGTGATCAAGACCGGCCCTGTCAACAGTGACCTGGCAGTAATGAGCATCCCTGTTTTTCACAATGATATCCGGAGCGCCGGTGCTCATCCAGCGGTTCGCCTTGTGCCAGTAGTTCATGCCGCAGATGATGCCGGCCTCAACCAGCTGAGGCGCCATGTCACCGGCGCCTATCATGACCGACACTTCTCTTCCGCTGTAGCCGAGCTTTCTACGTGGGAATGTTCCTACCTTGCGGATGAGCTCATCCACCTCCTGCAGGCCTCCGGGGTTCTGCCCGTAGCCAATCCTGCCTGCAATGCCGGCAAGTGCCGCCGTTGATGACAGCCGGAGAAAACTTCTCCGCCTTATCAGGTTATTGTCTCCCATTGTTTCTCTCTTTTGTCAATTGCATTCAATTATCCAAATCTAAGATTTTTCATTATACAATACAAAAGGGACCAGCGTGATGCGATCCATGTTTAAAAGATTGTAACAATTGATAAAGCAAAGTCTTGCTATTTGCCGATGCAGAACCGCGAGAAGATTTCCCCGAGGATATCTTCAGGGGTGATCCTTCCGGTGATCTGTCCGAGCCAGTAGATGGCCTGCCGCACATCTGTGGCTATCAACACCGTCGGGATGCCGTCACGAAAACCATCAAGGACCCTCTGCAGGCTGTCAGAGACATTCTTCAGCGCCTCGTAATGTCTTGCATTGGTCACGATATATTGCGGATTGTCAAGTCGTTCTGTCTCCACAGAGGCGATAAGATGATTCCTTATCAGGTCTATGCCTTCTGATTGCCGCGCTGAGACAAAAAGGGCAGGGCAGGAGCATATGCTTTCAAGTTCTTTTTTCAGCTCTGCTGACCGTTTCCCGGTTATAAGGTCGGATTTATTGATGACAAGGATTACCCGGGCTCCGCTATCGCCTGTAATCTTCACTATACCGGCAGCCATGGCGGTAATCTCCTCGGCGGTGTCAGCAGCTTCGGCAACAGCAAGAACAATGTCAGCAGCCATCAGTTTCTTTCTGGTGCGCTCCATCCCCAGCTCCTCGATCTCATCCCCCGGCTCTCTCAGCCCGGCAGTGTCTATGAACCTGAAGAGAAGACCGCCAACATGGAGAACCTCCTCTATCGTGTCACGAGTAGTGCCGGGTATCTCTGACACGATAGCACGTTCTTCCTCCAGAAGAACGTTAAGCAGAGAGGATTTGCCCACGTTGGGCCTGCCCGCTATCACTACCGGAATGCCTTTCCTGACAGCATTGCCCAGGCGAAAGGATGACGCCAGACGGTCAACCATTGCTTTAATCTTAATGACCGTCTCTGTCATGGCAAAGCGGTCAGCAAACTGCACATCCTCCTCGCTGAAATCGAGCTCCAGCTCAATAAGCGAGGTAAATGACACCAGCTCCTGTCTCAGCTTTTCTATTCCTTCTGAGAGCCCTCCACGGAGTTGGGTTGCTGCCAGGCGATGTGCAGCTCCAGAGTCGGCAGCTATCAGGTCAGCAACTGCCTCGGCCTGCAGCAAATCCATCTTGCCGTTCATGAAAGCCCTCATTGTGAATTCCCCCGGCCCGGCTGCCCTTACGCCTTTCTCAATCAGTATCTCCAATATCCGACGCTGGATAAAAGGTGAAGCATGACAGCTTATCTCAACCATATCCTCCCCTGTAAAGGATTGAGGCGAGCGAAAGAGAGAAAGCAACACCTCGTCAATGAATTCGCCCTGCGAAGATATGGTTCCATAAATCAGAGAGTACCCCTTCGCCTTATTGATATCAATCTGTTTATCAGCTGGTTGAAATACTTCAGCCAATGTTTCAACTGAACCGCGACCCGAGACCCTGATAATTGCCAGTGCACCGCCTCCTGAGGTGGCCGGAGCGCATATGATATTTCCCTCCTGTACCTGTTTCATGACGGGTACAAAGGTAATTTAATTCTACCTCGAGAGGTTGTCTGCAATGAAGGTATTATCAGGTATAGTTGCCGATGTATTTACCTCGTCAAATTTGACTCTTGAACTTCTTCCGTTAAGGTGGTTCTTGGCGAACATGTCTGTCATTACATACCCTTCCTTTCCGGCGATAGGCTGGGTGGCCACAATTTCGATGGTTTTGAACAATTCGTCTTCAAAATTATAAAAGTCGATCTTCCTTGTTTTCAGAGTGCCCATCTCAAGGTAGGTAATCTTTCGTGAGAAGCCATATTCATCGGCCTTATCGTTGCTTACCGGTATGCTCTCTATCACCCATGAGCCTGCCTTTCCGGATTCCGGCATGTGCCTTATCCGGAAGTCAGTGTTGGTTCCGCTTGACATGTCTGCGTTTGAAAACTCGGAACTCATGAAGCTCTTTCCTTTTTCCGTGCTGACAATACGTCTGGTCCTTTTGAGAGCAGGAAGGTAGATCCACATATCATCCTGTGAATTTTTATTGTCAATTATCAGCATCGCGGTGCCCCGCACATCAGCCGGGTCAAGGAACTTCACCATCCTCTTGATCGTACCGTCATCATAAGACTTGGTGATCATATTCAGCTTCCGTGTCCTGACGGCGCCATTTTTTTCGGTAATTGTGAGCGATACGGTTGACTGTATGTTTCCTGACATTGTCAGGTCACGACTTTTGTCCATCAGCTGTACCGGATCCGACTGCTGTGCCCATATGGCCTGCAGGGAAAGAACCGATACTGCTGACAAGAGGAATAACATCTTTTTCATCATTGTTTATGTTTCTGTTGTTTGTGTTCAAATTTGACTCTATGAATGACGGCCTGAACCGGAGCATGAATGCCGGCATTACTATTATGGCGTACAGGAGGCATGAGCCTATAGCCAGAAGTGTCAGGTAACCAAAAAATCTTATCGAGAGGAATCCAGACAGGAACGTGGCCGAGAAACCGGCCATAACGCTAAGAGCGTTAATGACTATGCTCCGTCCGGTGGTTCTGTAGGTAGCAGAGACAGCATCAGCATGTGACAGTCCTTTGCTTAGTTCAATCCTGTATCTCCACAGGAACTGGATGGTGAAGTCGACTCCGACACCTATCATTATTGATGAGAGGAGGGCAGTAGCGGCGTCAATGGCCACACCAGTAAGGCCCATGACGCCAAACTGTATTATTATAGATGCTGCCAGGGGGATTGCACCAATCAGCCCGCCCTTTACCGACCGGAAAATTATTGCAAGCAGGATTGTTACAATCAGCAGGGCAAATACCAGAGAGGATATCTGTCCATTAATGATCTTCTGTGCAAAATCATTCATTATGAAAGCATATCCGCCGATAGTCACCCTGGCAGGAAAATCTGCAGTAAAACTTTTTATATCCTCCCTGAGATTTCTGACGGTTTTGTTGTCAGGCTCTGACAGGCGGACCATAAGATGAGCCTTTGTATTCTCAAAGTTCATCAACTGCTCCCAGTCGTCCGGGTTTCCGCTCATATTATACAGTTCGAACATCTGTGCTATAGCCGCGCCTGATGAAGGTATCATGTCATATCCCTCCTCCGAGGGATCATACAGGGCCTTACTCATCTCTCTCACCACATCAGAGATGGAGAAAACACTGCCGACACCCTCTGAGCCTTTAAGGTGAAGGGTCAGGTTGTCAATTTCCTGCATAATCAGAGGATCCTTAATATCACCGCTGATCATCACCGAGATAGTCTGAGATCCGCCGAATTTAGAGTTGATAACCTCAGCCGCTTTTCTCACAGGATGCCTGTGAGGGAAGAAGTTCTCCTGGTTGGTTTCAATTCTCAGGAATATCATACCGGCACCCAGCAGGAATGTCAGTACAAAGGATACCAGCAGCACCCTTCCGGGCCGTCTGATGACGACTGATGAGATACTGGTCAGAACGCGGTTTATCAGGTCATTCTTCTTATACTGCTGCTTACCCAGATTTCTCTTTGGCGAGTGTTGCAGATAAATCAGCGCAGGTATCAGGAGCAGGCTCATTGCCAGTGCCAGGGTTACACCCGTGGCTGCCAGCACACCCACCTGCCTGGCAGGAATTATTGAATGGGTCAGCAAGCCCAGAAGCCCGGCAATGGTAGTCAGCCCGCTGAAGAGGATGGGCATAAACAGAGAACCAGTAATTGACCTCACTGTCTCCCTTCCGGTTAAAGGCAAGTCAGACCTGTGGAGTTCCTTATACCTGGAAACGAGGTAGATACCATAATTGTTGGCTACCGAGATCAGAATGATAGGCGCCAGGCACATTATGATGGAAAATTTCCATCCCAGTAATGGGATCATGCCCATTGTAACCAGTGTTGATAGTATCACCACGGTAAAGGGAATGAATACGCTTCTCCAGTCGCCCAGTGACAGTTTCAGCACTGTCAGCATTATTATCAGGGCCAGTGGGACCAGGACGAGTGCATCATGGTTCACATCTGATGTAATGAATTGCCTTATATATGGCAATCCGCCCGTAAGTATCTCTGCCTCCCCGCTGGATGCGGCAATTACTGAATCAACTTTGCTGAGGGTTTCATATTCAGATACATCAGGATTGACTGTCCCGGTAATAGCTGCGGCGGTCATGTCCGAGGAGGCAACAATATCGCGGGCAAACTGGTTAGACAGTATATCCTGCCTTAGCGCTTCCAGGCCTTCTTCAGATTCAGGTATCCTGTTAATAAGCGGATCAACCACCATCATGCCCTCTCTGCCTTCTATCTTCCTGGCAGTGAACAGTGAGTTGACCGTCCCGATGCCCTCCATCCTTGAGAAGGCCCTGTCAACCTCCCTGATCTGCCTGAGGTCTCCAGGCTTTAGAATTGTGGTGTCGGTAAACAAAACCATTATCATATCCTGGACCCCAAACTCTTTCTCTATGGAGTCATTGGTGACCCTTGACGGCATGTTCCGGGGAATGTAGTTCCTGATGTCAGGATCAGTCTCTGAGGAGGGTATCAACAGGCCCAAAGCCACTGCCATGGCAACCGACACTGCTATTATAGCCCACCTGTATCTGATAATAAAGTCTGTCATGGCCTTAAAAATCTATCCTGATGGCAAAGTATGCTGCTTTCATAAAGTCGTCAACAATGTCATACATCCCGCCGCTGGTTCCTGAATAGTGTTCATAGCCTGCACTGAGTGTCACACCGTCAGAAGGCTTGTATCTCAGGGCCGGTCTCACCATCAGGTCTTTTGATGTGAAGTTGTAGACAGTGGTTATTGAAGGAATCAACCTGCCATAGAGCAGGTCCGTCTCCAGCCTGATTCCGGCAGAGTGATAATATTCATGGATCTGGTTATTGTACAGTCTGTTGAATGCTTCTATCTGCAGCCGGGTGAACTCCACCGGATCAAACCCCGGGGTGTTGAAGAGCTCCGCCAGTTGCTGCATGTCAGGCTCGGTTCCCAGGATAGGGTCATAGGGCGACTCATAAAAATCAAGTATCTTTTTTCCTGAGTACTCGGCAGTAACCCTCAGAGCCCCGGGGGTCCAGTCGAGGCCGGCAACCCATTCAAACTGCCTGAAGGGAATTTCTTCATTATTTTCCTTTTCATTCACAGGGCTTGTTAATGCCGCAGCTCCTCTCAGTACAAACGGAGAAATAATTGTTTCAAAGTCAAACCCGCTGCTGCTGATTATATAAGGAACACCCTCAACGGAGATAGCAGGCTGCAGCGGATTTGTATAATCAGCGCCGGCAAGAGACAGTCCGGGCATCAGGTCAGGGCCATGATAATACTGTAATCCCGCATCAAATCCCCGGAATGTGAAATCGCCCCTGACACCCCAGGAATGATACCCGTTGCCGGTTCTGAGACCCTCAGGCAATGATACCTCCATCTGAGGAGGCAATGTTATTGGCTTGATTATAAGTACTGAGGGGTTCCAGAAGGGTACTGCAACAACGGAAACTCTGAAGAAAGGGGCTGGTGTGAAAGTTATTTCGCCCAGCAGGTTGCCCAGTTCGGCATCCTCGAAATCTGGTGTCCGGAAGGTATAGTCAACCGGATTGAATCTGGACAGTGGCGTAAAGATGTCAGTCTTTCCCCATTTGATGATCTTTTTTCCGGCGCTAATGCTCATGAAGCTGTTGTAGTACATGCCCCATGCTTCGCGTAGTGTAAGGGAGTTGACATTCTCGCCAAACTGCTGTCCCATACGTACGCGCAGATCGCCGAATCCCTTGAAGCTCAGGTTGTCTGTTGCTGTCAGTGTAAGAGCTGCATCGCCAAAGGCAGCATTGGTACTGTGTGCGTAATCACCGGTGCTGTAATAGAAGCCTCCCCGCACAAATCCGCCTGGAGTGAAGCTCTTTTCCTGGGCTGAAAGCGGGAAACAAAGAAATACAAGTAGTATAACAAATAAAGGAATCCTTGCCATATCCTTCTTTTTAGAACAAAGGTGGCCGTTGTACAGAAAGGGATCGACCGATCCATGAAGCCCGGACCTGTTGCCCAGGTTGGGATGGTATGAACCGAGCGGTTCAGACCATCATCAGTTCATTTCCATATCCTTCCTGTATGCGCTGGGTGTTTTGCCGGTATAGGCCTTAAAGAAGGTATTGAAGGTTGATTTTGAGTTAAATCCCGAATCAAAGGCGATTGCCAGCAGAGTGTAGTGGTTATATTTAGGGTCTTTGATGCGGGTCATTACTTCTCTGATACGGTACTCATTGACAAATGAGAAAAAGTTACGGCCGTGTTTCTCGTTCAGGATTTCGGTGATGTAATGCCTGGGGATACCTGTTCTCCGGGAAAGATCACTGATGGTCAGGTCACCGTTGAGATAGGGTTTCTCCTCTTCCATGTGCGTAATAAGGCGGGCCAGGTACTCTTCGGCCTGTTCTTCCCTCAGTCCGCTCCTGGCATATTTCTCAGGTTCGCCGGGTTCTGAGTTATTGTTATCCGGGCGTTTTTCTTCAATAAACTGAAGTATCTCAGGCTGACGGATGGCATAGAAGCTGTAGGCAAAGGAGAAGAAGGCAATAAAGACGAATGTCAGCACATAAGGATCACCGGGAAAAATGCCCCCAAGGATCTTTATTCCTCCCAGGATGAAGATCACAAAATAACCGGTATAAAAGGTTATTGAAATTATCTTCAACCAGTTCAGGGTCAGTCTGCCAGAGGTAAACGAGATCTCATCCTGCAGACGGTGCTGGTGTTTGCGTATTTCCATGAAAGATAGAATGCTGTACGCTGTAATTGAAAGGAAGAAGCATACGCTGTATACTATCCTCAGCGGAATGAACCTGTCTATTACAAAAAATCCTCTCAGGTCATCAAAAAGCGGTTCTTCCCGAAAGATTACCGAGACTGCAAAGAAGACGAGGAAAGGAATGAAGTGAAGTGCATTCCATGGTGAGAATCTTAGTCGGGGTTTCGTCATATGCCTGATGTACAGGTAGAGCAACGGACCATAAGTAAAGGTGATGAATGGGAAGGAGTATACATCAAGCATCGTCCTGTTAATCAGTGCAAAGATCATCTCAATGCAAAAAAGAAAGACCCATGCTGTCATTATCTTTTGCGGAGTACCGTATGGTTTTTTTGTAGCAATGAGAAGGCCCGCAAAGAAAGACTGGGTGATACCTATGTATAGTACAGGTTCAATGAAATCCATAACACTCATTATATTCAGCTAAATTAACCAAAAGGAATAAAAAATAAGTTACATTTGAGTAATCAGGCTCACAAATAAGATCATATAATGAGTATTTTGCTTAACTCGGAATCAAGAGTAATAGTTCAGGGTTTCACCGGCAGCGAAGGCACATTCCATGCTGGTCAGATGATTGAATACGGAACGAAGGTGGTGGGAGGAGTGACTCCGGGCAAAGGTGGTCAGACTCACCTTGGTCTGCCGGTGTTCAATACCGTCAGGGAGGCTGTCCGGGACACCGGAGCTGACACCTCTGTGATATTCGTACCTCCTGCCTTTGCCGCCGATTCAATCATTGAGTCCGCCGAAGCGGGTATCAGACTGATAGTAACAATTACTGAAGGTATCCCGGTGGCTGACATGGTCAGGGTAAAAAAGCTGATGCGCGACTACAGCGTTACGCTTATTGGTCCAAACTGTCCCGGCATAATCACTCCCGGGGAGGCGAAGGTTGGAATAATGCCCGGATTCATACACATGAAAGGCAGGGTAGGAGTTATCTCACGGTCTGGCACTCTTACCTATGAAGCTGTTGACCAGCTTACCAAGCTGGGTCTTGGTCAGTCAACGTGTGTGGGCATAGGAGGCGACCCTGTGATCGGATCCACCTCTCTTGACATTTTGAAGCTGATGATGGAGGATAAAGCTACAGATGCAGTTGTGCTCATAGGTGAGATAGGAGGAGTGATGGAAGCAGACGTTTCATACTGGGTCAAGGAACACGGAACAAAACCCGTGATAGGTTTTATTGCCGGGCAGACTGCTCCCAAAGGAAGGAGGATGGGGCATGCAGGCGCTATCATCGGCGGTGCCAATGACACTGCCGAGGCCAAGATGAAGATCATGGCCGAATGCGGGCTTCACGTTGTCAGATCACCGGCCGATATTGGAATAACAGTGGCAAAAGTGCTGCGTAAATAATTTTCTATATTTGTGCCCAAAATTGTACGAAATGAGACTACTCGAAGGAAAAACAGCAGTTATCACAGGCGGATCAAGAGGTATTGGCAAGGGCATAGCATTACGTTTTGCTTCAGAGGGAGCCAATATCGCCCTCACCAACATCATTGACAACGAAGAGTTTACTGATGCCGTCAGGGAGATAGAGGCACTTGGAGTCAGGGCAAAGGGTTATGTCTCCGATGCATCTGTATTTGCCGATGCCGAGAATGTCATCAATGAGATTGTGAAGGACTTTGGCAGAGTAGATGTACTGGTCAACAACGCCGGAATCACCCGTGACACACTTCTTATGAGGATGACGGAGGAGCAGTGGGACCAGGTTCTGACGGTAAACCTGAAGTCGGTGTTCAATCTCACCAAGGCTGCCATAAAACCGATGATGAAGCAGAAGCATGGCTCTATCATAAACATGAGTTCTGTTGTGGGAGTCAGCGGCAATGCAGGGCAGTCAAACTATTCAGCTTCAAAGGCCGGCATCATCGGGTTCACCAAGAGTGTGGCGAAAGAGCTTGGCTCGCGCAATGTAAGGTGCAATGCCATTGCTCCAGGGTTCATAATCACCGAGATGACCAGCAAGCTTCCCGAGGATGTCAAGAGCGACTGGATTGCAAAGATACCCCTCAGGCGCGGCGGACTGCCGGAGGATGTAGCCAATGTGGCTCTGTTCCTTGCTTCTGAGCTCTCGTCATATGTTACCGGGCAGACCATTAATGTGTGTGGCGGCATGGCTATGTAAAAATGTTTTTGAATTGATTAATTTATTATATTTGCACCGGCAGGGCGCTATTCCCTCAAGCACGAGGAAATGCAGCGAGACATAATTATTCCACACTTATTTCTTAAGCGCCCTGCTTTTTTTATTGTATATATGCCTCCTTAGCTCAGTGGTAGAGCAGCTCACTCGTAATGAGCAGGTCGTGGGTTCAACTCCCATGGGAGGCTCGGAGAGGAGCAGGCAGCAGGCAGTAGTGATAACTATAGGCGGGAATAGCTCAGTTGGTAGAGCATCAGCTTCCCAAGCTGAGGGCCGCGAGTTCGACTCTCGTTTCCCGCTCAGACAAAAAGGTTCCGACAAAGTCAGGACCTTTTTTCGTTATTTCGTGCAATACGCTCCAATCTATTTGTTGCCAGCGTCTTCTGGCACATCATCATCCTTCCGGGTGTCCAGGCAGGCTCCGCACCTCTTGCAGAACAGGGCATCATCATCATGCCTGTCGAACATGCAGCTATGGCAGACCTGCGTGTTATCGCGTGCAGGCATCCGCATCATCTCGGAGGTGACGATTCCCGTTGGCACGGCTATAATGGCATAGCCCAAAATCATAACTATGCTGGCGAGGAACTGTCCGAATCCCGTAACAGGCGAGATATCACCATAGCCCACCGTTGTAAGTGTCACCACAGCCCAGTATATACTGACGGGTATGCTGGTGAAGCCATTTTTCTCACCCTCAACAAGGTACATTATAGTGCCGAAGATCATCACCAGGGTCAGTACTACAGCAATAAACATGAATATCTTTTCCCTGCTCCTGTAGATGGCTCTTGCCAGTGTCCTGCCTGCCGAGGTGTACCGGCTGAGCTTGAAGATACGAAAGACCCTTAGCAATCTGACCGCCCTGACGATCATCAGGCTCTGTCCTCCCACGAAGATCAGGCCCAGGAAATTGGGAAGGATTGCCATCAGGTCAATGATACCATAGAAGCTGAGAATATATTTGACCGGTCTGTCAAGGACATAGATCCTGAGGATGTATTCCAGCAGGAAGATGCCGGTAATAAACCATTCTATGAGATGTATCACAAAGCCATACTTCTCGCGGACTGATGCAATGCTGTCAAGAAGAACAAGAAATACACTGAAAAGTATCAGTGCTATAAGGATCACGTCAAATATCTTGCCCTCCCTTGTGTCAGCCTCAAATATTATCTCATAGAGCTTCTTCTTGTTGATTTTCATGGAGTTTCAGAATTGTTTCAGAAGGGCTATCCTTTTTTCTATCGGCGGATGGGTCATGAAGAGAAAGCCGAAGGGAAAGGAGACCGGTCTTATTTTCTTATCCTGAGGGTTATCGATAAACATCTGAGCAACATCATTTCGCCGGACTGCTTCTATCTGGGCGTCTGTGGAAATCTTTTCCAGGGCAGATGCGAGCGCCAGGGGGTTCTTTGTCATGGTGGCTGAACCGGCATCAGCCATATATTCACGCTGTCGTGATATAGCGAATCTGAAGACTGATGAGAGGAAATAGCCTACGGCGGCCAGGAGCAGTGCAATGATCACCACCCTGCCGTCTTTTCTTCCGCTGCTGCTCCCGCTAAAGCGCACAGAGCGTACCAGTGCCTCTGTGATAAAGGCAAAGATTCCAACAAATATGATTGATATGATTAGCAATCTGACATCACGGTTGCGTATATGGGTAAGCTCATGTGCGATGACCGCCTCAAGCTCCTCATCATTCAGCCTGTCAATTATTCCCCTTGAGAGGGCGACCGTAAAATTGGAGGTCTTAATACCGCTGGCAAAAGCATTAAGGGAGTCGTCATTAATGATGTTAACCCTGGGCATAGGCATACCACTGGCTATACAGAGGTTCTCAACCATGTTGTAGATCCTCTTGTTTTCCTTCCTGCTGAGAGGGGCGGAGTCAGTAGCCCTCTGAATCATGGCAGAGTGTGAGAACCAGGCAATAATAAACCAGAGAAATACACCGATCAATACCCATGGTATTGACCTTATAAACATCTGGTTGGCCATTTCTATCCTGAACCCGGCGGCTGGCTGCAGCAAAAAAACGAATAACCACACCAATCCGAGAATTACCAGCGGGAAGAGAGTAAGAAGGATGACCGACTTGATATTATTGTTCCATATCTGCCTGTTCAGCCCTGTATATCTCATTCTGTTCAGAAGTTCAGTTTGGGCGTCTCCTCAGCCTGTGCCCTGGCTTCAGCAAGGTCATACATTGTTTCACGCCTGAATCCAAACATGCCTGCGACAATATTTGACGGGAACACTTCCACTGCATTGTTCAACTCCTTTGTTGCCGAGTTGAAGAACCTGCGGGCGGCTGCCAGCTTGTTCTCAATGTCAGATATCTCCTCCTGCAGCTGCATGAAATTGGTGCTTGCCTTCAGGTCAGGATAAGCCTCAACGGCAACCCTCAGTCCCTGCAGCGCTGAAGAGAGCCTGCCGTCAGCGGCAATTTTTTCGTCAATTCCTTTTGCCTGTATTGCATTTGCACGGGCGTTGGTGATCTCAGTCAGGACAGTGCTCTCATGCTTCATGTAGGCTTTAACAGCCTCAACCAGCTGTGGCACCAGGTCAAGCCTCTGTTTAAGCTGTACGTCAATATCGGCAAATGCATTTTCCCTGTTGTTCCGCAGCCTTACAAGGCGGTTGTACAGTGTTACAGCCAGAAGGGCAAGTACAACAATGATGATTAAAAGTACATAGAATAACATTGCTTTGATTTTTTAGTATTTGGATAGTAAAAATAGTATTTTCTAATACATTATCTCATTTTATTACATGTCACCCTCTGCGTTCCACTCCCTGAAGAACTGATCCAGGTAGCTAAGCATGAAGTCATGTCTCTCACTGGCGAGTTTGCGACCTGTGTCTGTATTCATCAGGTTCTTGAGCATAAGTAGTTTATCATAGAAGTGGTGCACTGTTGAAGCTGAGCGCGAGCTTGTTCCGGGGAGCAGGGGAGGATTAAAAATCTTTTCCCGGGGATCATATATTTCTCTCCCGCGAAGCCCTCCATAACTGAATGCCCTGGCGATACCTACGGCACCCATGGCATCGAGCCTGTCGGCATCCTGAACTATCTGCAGTTCAATATTTTCAGGGGCTGGCTTTTTCCCCTTCGAGAAAGAGATCTCTTCATTGATAAGTACCACCTCTTCGATTACTCCGGTATCTACGCCCAGGCCGGAAAGCAATCTGCGTATCTCCGCGGGTCCGTCATGAATTGAGAACTTGTGATCTCCCACATCATGCAACAGGGCGCCCAGCTCAATAATAAGCCTGTTACCACGGCCTTCTCGGTCATGTATGTGCAGCGCCAGTCGTCTCACCCTTTCTATATGAGACCAGCCGTGACCGCTGTCATGATGCTTCACCGCCTCTTCAGCAAAGCGGCTGACTTCCTCAATTATTTCAGCTTCACTTTTCATCTGTCATTATCGGATAAAGTGACACAAAATATTGATAATTTTGCATCCTTCATAAAAGGGGCCATAACAAGATATGAACAGTGCAGAAATAATCACCATCGGCGACGAGCTGCTGATTGGTCAGACAGTGGACACGAACTCGGCCTGGATCAGCATGCAACTCAGCATGAGGGGAATAAGGGTAAACCGAATCACATCAATCTCAGACCGCAGGGATGAGATAATCAGCGCTCTTGACGAAGCTCTGCGGAGGGTGTCGCTGGTACTTGTGACCGGGGGTCTGGGTCCCACAAGTGATGATATAACGAAGGAGACACTGGCGGAATACTTTGGTTCTCAGCTGGTCATGAATGAGGAAGTACTGGCGGAGGTAACCGAGAGGATTACCAGGCGTAACCTTGAGATGAATGAGAACAACAGGCGTCAGGCGCTGGTGCCTGAATGTTGCAGGGTACTGTTGAACCGTGCGGGCACTGCGCCGGGGATGCTGTTTGAAAAAAACAGCAAAAAAGTGATCTCAATGCCCGGTGTTCCCTCCGAGATGAAATACATCATGCAGGAGCATGTACTGCCAATGGTAACAGGCATGGCCGGGGACACGACAATCATCCACAGGAACATAATGACCTATGGCACATTTGAGGCCAAGCTGGCCGAGCGGCTGGAAGAGTTTGAGAGGGAGCTGCCTGCCGTGATAAAGCTGGCCTACCTTCCTTCACACGGGGTGATCAAGCTCCGTCTTACGGGCACGGGTGGCAATGCCAGGCAACTGGGGCTGATGATGGATGGTCAGATCCGCAAACTGTACACAATAATTCCCGATGTGATCTATGGCGAAGGTGAAATTACGCTTGAGGAAAAAGTGGGCAGCCTGTTACTAAACAAGAATCTGACAGTATCTACCGCTGAAAGTTGCACGGGAGGTAAGATAGCCTCACTCATCACTTCTGTTCCAGGCAGTTCCGCATGGTTCAAAGGATCCGTCGTCGCCTATGACAACTCAATCAAGACAGGCATGCTCGGCGTTGATCCGGAAATAATAAGGAAGCAAGGAGCAGTAAGTGAGGAGACTGCCGCGGCAATGGCTTCCGGCGTTCGCAGGCTGACCGGCACTGATTTCGCGGTCGCTGTGACAGGTATTGCCGGTCCCACGGGCGGCACACCTGAGAAGCCTGTTGGCACAGTCTGGATAGCCATAGCTTCCGGAAGAGGTATAATAACTGAAAAACAACGGTTTGCAGACGACAGGCTGATCAATATCTCACGGTCGGCCCACAGTGCCCTGAACCTCCTGAGAAAACAGATAATCAGTTACTAAAGGTGTGCCGCCGGCTGATGTTGAAAAAAAATGCATCTTTTTTTTGTTTAATAGAATAAAAATCACGTATTTTGCGAACCGATTTTCGGACTTTTCAGAACAAGTAAAAAAAGAATAATAATGTCAAAGGTTTGTCAGGTCACCGGTAAGAAAGCAGTTGTTGGGAACAATGTTTCCCACTCGAAGAGGAGGACCAAGAGAAAGTTTATGGCCAACCTGTTCACCAAGAGGTATTATCTTCCGGAGGAGGACAGGTGGATCACCCTGAAGGTTTCAGCAGCAGGAATGAGGAACATCAACAAGAACGGCCTCGCATCCGTGCTTAAGGAAGCAAAGGAAAAAGGATATATTGTCAAATAAAATAAACCGGAGAGAAAATGGCAAAGAAGAGCAAAGGCAACAGGGTGCAGGTTATCCTTGAATGCACTGAGCATAAGGAATCCGGAATGCCGGGCACCTCGAGGTATATTACCACAAAGAACCGTAAGAACACCCCTGACCGTCTTGAGAGGAAGAAATACAATCCGATTCTCAAAAAGGTCACCGTACACAGGGAGATAAAATAAATTTTGAGTCATGGCAAAGAAAGTTGTTGCAACACTTAAGACAGGAACCGGCAAGTCATTCACCAAGTGCATCAAGGTGGTGAAGTCGGGCAAGACAGGCGCATATCAGTTCAAGGAAGAGATGGTTCATAACGATCACGTTAAGGACTTCTTTGAAAAGAAATAGGGTCAGGATTCCTGATCAGTTTTTACAGGGAGACGCCGGCAAGTGCGTCTCTTTTTTTACTTTTGAGGCATCAAGATCAGAGTGATGGCATTATTTGGATTATTCAGGAAAGAAGAAAAGGAGATCCTTGACCGAGGGCTGACCCGGACACGTGAGAGTGTCATTTCCAGGCTTACCAGGGCCGTTGCAGGCAAATCAAAGATTGACGACGAGGTCCTTGACAACCTTGAGGAGGTCCTGGTTTCATCAGACGTGGGTGTAGATACCACCCTGAGGATTATTGACAGGGTGTCAAAGCGTGTTGCACGGGACAAATATGTAAATACTTCAGAGCTTAATGCCATCCTGCGTGAGGAGATAGCCGGGCTGCTTGAAGAGAACAGCAGCACGCATGACGTCTCATCGGGGTTTGATGCTCCACTGCCTGTCAGACCCTATATCATTATGGTTGTTGGCGTCAACGGTGTGGGAAAGACCACAACCATAGCCAAGCTGGCATATAACTTCAGGCAGGCCGGACGGAGTGTGCTGCTGGGGGCAGCTGACACCTTCAGGGCAGCGGCTATTGAGCAGCTGAAGATATGGTCTGAACGGGCCGGCGTACCGATGGTGAGTCAACAAATGGGATCTGACCCGGCCTCCGTGGCCTATGATACCGTCAAGTCTGCGGTGGCAGCCGGAACAGACATAGTTATAATAGATACGGCAGGCAGGCTCCATAATAAGATCGGGCTGATGAACGAGCTCTCAAAGATACGGCGGGTGATGGAAAAAGTAATTCCCTCTGCACCACATGAGGTACTACTGGTACTGGACGGATCAACCGGACAAAATGCCTTTGAACAGGCAAAGCAGTTCACCGCATCAACAGAGGTCAACGCACTGGCAATCACTAAACTGGACGGCACCGCAAAGGGTGGTGTGGTCATTGGCATCTCTGACCAGTTCCGAATACCTGTCAAATATATCGGAGTGGGAGAGAAGATGGAGGATCTGAGGATCTTCAACCGCTATGCATTCGTTGATTCACTCTTCAGCAATAACTCGTGATGAAGGGTAACAGGGTTAATATAGTTACCCTGGGTTGTTCAAAGAACACCGTCGATTCACAGAAACTCATCCGCCAGCTTGAAGCCGGCGGCTATAGTGTGATGACTGACTCTGAGGTCGCGGCTGATATTGTCATAATCAATACGTGCGGTTTCATCAACGATGCCAGGGAGGAAAGCATTGAGACCATCCTGAAACATGCCGAGGCAATCAGGAGAGAGGGCAGGGGCAGGCTTCTTGTAATGGGTTGCCTGGTAGAGAGATACCGACGGGAGCTCCAGGATGAGCTGCCTGAGGTTGACGGCTGGTTCGGGGTTAACAGGCCACAGGAGATAATAAGTCACCTGGGACTGGCATACCGGCCTGAGCTTAACGGGGAACGTGTCCTTACCGGCCCGTACCATTACGCATACCTTAAGATCTCTGAAGGATGTGACCGCACCTGTGCCTTCTGTGCAATCCCTGACATCAGGGGCAGGTATATCTCAACACCCATGGAAGAACTAGTGGACGAGGCCCGGCTGCTTGCCAATGGTGGTGTAAGGGAACTGATACTCATAGCGCAGGATATAACACTCTATGGAACTGATATTTATGGCAGGCAGATGCTTCCTGAACTTGTCAGCCGGCTATCTGCAATAGAGGAGCTGGGCTGGATCAGACTCCACTATCTGTACCCCTCTGACTTTCCTGTTGAGTTACTTGAGATGATGCAGGATAATCCCAAGATATGCAAATATATAGATTTACCTATACAGCATATCTCTGACAAGGTGCTGCGGATGATGAGGCGGGAGCACAACAGTGCCGGTACCAGGCAGCTGTTGAGTGATATCCGGAGGCTAGTACCCGGTGCTGCCGTTCGTACAACGGTTATAGCCGGTCACCCCGGCGAAACCGAAAAAGAGTTCGGAGAACTGCTCGGTTTCATAAGGGACTACCGCTTTGACAGGCTCGGAGCTTTCCGTTATTCTCATGAGGAGAACACCCATGCTGCCCTGCATTTCAGTGATACAACACCAGAAAGGATCAAGGAGAAGAGGGTGGCAAAGATCATGGCACTGCAGCAGGAGATATCTGCAGCAAGGAATGCCGCCATGGTTGGTAAGGAAATAAAGGTGATAACCGACAGGAGGGAGGGGCTGTTTCTTGTCGGGAGAAGTGAACATGACTCTCCGGAAATCGATCAGGAGATTTTGATCACAGGCTCCGGAAACATTGAACCCGGCACCTTCATCAACGTTAAGGTAACCGGGTCAACGGAGTTCGATCTGTATGCTGAAAAGGTCTGAGGGTCTGAGGGTCTGAGGTCTGAAGGTCATTTGGCAATACAAGCAACCTCCTGATTATTAGACATTTATTAGTACTGCCGTCCCAACACTTCGTGTACGGGATAAAACTGCCGACTGCCTACTGGTACTGCCGTCCCGATCCGCCAGCAGGCGGATGCGGGGTTGAGCCACCTCCTGCGTCGGAGTCTCAAACTGCAGACTTAACTGTTGTTCTCCTCCTCTGCCGGCTCCTCGGTGTCCTTTTTGCCGCCAACCTTAAAGGTCAGCTCCTCCTTACCCTTGGAGTAACCCACGCTGATGACGGCACCTTCGGTGACGTCACTTTTGATTATCACCTCCGCCAGGGGATCCTCAAGATACTTCTGTATTGCCCTTTTCAGTGGCCTTGCGCCGTACTGAACGTCAAAACCGCGGTCAGCCATGAAATCACGTGCCAGCGGGCTGAGCTTCATCCTGTATCCCAGGGCTGAGATCCTGTCGAACAGGCCCTTGAGCTCGATGTCGATGATCTTATCTATGTCCTCCCTGGTAAGCTGGTTGAACATGATCACATCGTCGATCCTGTTCAGGAACTCGGGAGCGAAGGTTTTCTGCAGGGCTTTTTGCAATATGCTCTTGTTTTGCTCGTTACGTGTAGTTCGCTTTGCGGAAGTCTCGAAACCGACACCTGTGCCAAACTCCGTAAGCTGTCGGGTGCCAATGTTGGAGGTCATTATGACTATCGTATTCCGGAAATCAACCCTGCGTCCGAGGCTGTCTGTCAGCTGGCCCTCGTCCAAAACCTGAAGAAGTATATGGAACACATCGGGATGAGCCTTTTCAATCTCGTCGAGCAGCACCACTGAGTAAGGTTTGCGACGCACCTTCTCAGTCAGCTGTCCCCCCTCCTCGTAACCAACGTATCCGGGAGGCGCTCCCACGAGGCGTGATACCGAAAATTTCTCCATGTATTCACTCATGTCAACCCTTATCAGGTTGTCAGTTGAGTCAAACAGGAACTTTGCCAGAACCTTGGCCAGCTGAGTTTTACCCACTCCTGTCGGGCCAAGGAAGATGAAGGTGCCGATAGGTTTGTTCGGATCCTTCAGTCCGGCCCTGTTGCGCTGTATAGACTTGACTATCTTTGCTATGGCTTCATCCTGACCCACGATACTTGTTTTCAGTTCATCAGCCATCTGGAGGAGGCGTGTTCCTTCAGTCTGGGCGATTCTCTGAACGGGCACGCCGGTCATCATGGCCACTACCTCCGCAACTTTCTCTGCATCAACTAGTTCTCTGTTCTGCGCCAGTTCCTTTTCCCAGCGCTTTTTCTCTGCCTCTATAAGATCGAGGATGTCACGTTCCTTATCGCGAAAGCTGGCTGCACGTTCGTAATTCTGGTTCTTGACAGCGTTACTTTTCTCCTTCTTTGTATCTTCAAGTTGCTTTTCCAGGGCAAGGATTTTTTCCGGAACAACAATGTTGGAAATATGTACCCTTGAGCCAGACTCATCCATTGCATCAATTGCCTTGTCGGGCAGGTTCCTGTCACTGATGTACCGGTTTGTCAGCTTGACGCATGCCTCAATGGCATCAGGGGTATAGGTTACGTTATGATGTTCCTCATAGCGTTCCTTAATATTATTCAGGATATCTATGGTCTCCTCGATGGTAGTAGGATCAACCAGTACCTTCTGGAACCGGCGTTCAAGGGCGCCATCCTTTTCAATGTGCTGCCTGTATTCGTCAAGGGTGGTGGCGCCGATGCACTGTATCTCTCCTCTTGCCAGGGCTGGTTTGAGCATGTTGGCGGCATCGAGCGAACCGCTGGCGCCTCCGGCGCCCACTATGGTATGAATCTCGTCAATAAAGAGAATAATATTGTCATTTTTTGCCAGCTCATTCAGGATTGCCTTCATCCTCTCCTCAAACTGGCCGCGGTACTTGGTACCGGCAACTATCGATGCAAGGTCAAGGGCAACAACCCGTTTGTTGAAGAGAACCCTGGAGACGTTCCTTTTGGTGATTCTCAGAGCCAGCCCTTCGGCTATAGCCGACTTACCCACCCCTGGTTCACCAATCAGCACCGGATTATTCTTCTTGCGTCTTGAAAGAATCTGTGCAAGCCGTTCTATCTCACGCTCCCTGCCTACAATCGGATCAAGCCTGTTCTCCTCTGCAGCCTTGGTGAGATCAATGCCGAAATTATCAAGAACCGGCGTTTCGGAGGAGCTCCTTGGCGCCTGTTGGCCACCCTGGGGCTGCCGTCCCTGCCCCGGATTGGAAAAAATTCCCTCCTCATCCTCATCCCTGGGATAATCGGCCTGAGCAGCAGGATTTCCTGCCTCTACTGCCTTTTTGACAAGACTGTAATCAATATCGAGCTCTGTAAGAAACCTTGTAACCAGGTTACTCTCATCACGAAGGATGGCCATGAGCAGGTGTTCAGTATCAATAACCCTGGTTTTCAATGCTTTGGCTTCTATATGTACCAGCCTCAGCACCCGTTCCGTGCTCTTGAGCAGCGGCAGGATGTCATTATCTGCCATGGCAACCGGCTTTTCGGCCTTGATGCTCTTTTCAATTGATCCCTTGAGCATCAGCAGGTCAACGCCATTATTTAAAAGTATGTCCACAGCAACACCTTCGCCTTCGCGGAGTATGCCCAGGAAGAGATGCTCAGGGCTTATATGGCTGTTGCCAAGCCTGATGGCCTCCTCTTTGCTGTATCCAAGAATATCATTGACTCTCTGTGAGAAATGTGCGTCCATTATGTTTTGTTTACGGTTTCATGCAATTGTGTCAGTAAAACTGCCATAAATACATAAAACGCCAGATTTCAAAGTTAATTCTATTGTAAAAAATAGAAGGCAAGAATTGTGCCCAATTTTTAACACCGGATGTTAACAAATAGAGGCTTTAAAAGGGTAAAAGATGCTCCATTTTGATTATTTTCGGGGATTAATTTCATACATTGAAATTCATTCTATAAAACACTAATTATCAATATTATATGTCAGAACAGGCAAAAATAATCAAAGTTAATATCGAGGAGGAGATGAAGTCGGCCTATATCGATTATTCGATGTCGGTCATTGTGTCAAGGGCATTACCTGATGTGCGTGACGGTCTGAAGCCGGTCCACAGAAGGGTTCTCTTCGGTATGTCGGAGCTTGGAGTACTATCCAACCGGCCTTTTAAGAAATCGGCAAGGATAGTGGGGGAGGTTCTGGGAAAATATCACCCACATGGGGATTCTTCAGTATATGACGCCATGGTCAGGATGGCACAGGAGTGGTCACTGCGCTACCCGCTGGTTGACGGGCAGGGGAACTTCGGATCTATAGACGGCGACAGTCCCGCAGCCATGAGATATACAGAGGCAAAGCTGAAGCGGATAGCAGAGGAGACTCTTTCAGATATTGAAAAGGAGACGGTTGATTTCCAGCCAAATTTTGATGACACCCTGCAGGAGCCAACGGTATTGCCCACGAGAATACCCAACCTTCTGGTTAACGGGGCGTCAGGTATTGCTGTAGGTATGGCCACCAACATGCCGCCTCATAACCTTACGGAGTCGGTTGATGCAATCATCGCATTTATTGACAACCCGGAAATAACAGTGGATGAGCTGATGCATCATATCAAGGGACCTGACTTCCCGACAGGCGGAATCATTTACGGTGAACAGGGAATCAGGGAAGCTTACGAGACGGGCAGGGGAAGAATTGTAGTGAGGGCCAGGACTGAGGTTGAACTGACCCATTCCGGCAGGGAGTGCATAGTGGTCACCGAAATCCCTTACATGGTGAACAAGGCAGAAATGATCAAGAAGATCGCTGACCTTATCAATGAAAAGAAGCTGGAAGGAATATCATACATCAATGATGAGTCAGACAGGAACGGCATGCGGGTGGTGATCATCCTGAAGAAGGAGATGCCCGCCAATATAATACTGAACCACCTGTACAAACACTCACAGCTACAGACATCGTTCAATGTCAATAATATAGCACTGGTCAAGGGGCGTCCCCGGACTCTCCCCCTGAAGGAGATCATTGAGAATTTTGTCAACCACAGGCATGAAATCATTGTGCGCAGAGCGAAATATGATCTTGACCAGGCTGAGAAGAGGGCTCATATCCTTGAGGGGCTTATAATAGCAAGTGACAATATAGACGAAGTAATTGCCATTATAAGAGCGTCTCAGAATCCCGATATCGCCCGTGAGAGGCTGATGGAACGTTTCAGCCTCACAGATGTGCAGTCAAGGGCTATCGTTGAGATGCGTCTGAGGCAGCTTACCGGCCTGGAGCAGGATAAACTGCATGCTGAGTATGAGGAAGTTAAAAAACTTATTGAATACCTGAACAGTGTACTCTCCGATGAGAAGCTGCAAATGCAGATCATCAAGGACGAGCTGACCGAAATAAAGGACAAATTTGGCGACAAGAGGCGTACCGAGATCATCCCCGCAGCAGGAGAATTCAACCCTGAGGATTTCTACGCAGACGATGAGATGGTGATAACCATATCGAACATGGGTTACATCAAGAGAACCCCGTTGACAGAGTTCAGGAGACAGAACAGGGGAGGAACGGGCAAAAAGGGAGGCACCACACGCGAGGAAGATTTCATTGAGCATATGTATGTTGCAACAATGCATAACACAATGCTCTTCTTCACAAGGAACGGTAAATGCTACTGGCAGAAGGTGTATGAACTGCCCGAAGGAACCCGTACAAGCAAGGGGAGAGCCATTCAGAACCTTATAAATATAGAGCCGGATGACAGCGTAAGAGCCTTCATCAACGTCAAAACACTGGATGATGATGATTATATCAACAATAATTACATAGTACTGTGCACACGTAAGGGTATCATCAAGAAGACCTCCCTTGAGGCATACTCGCGTCCCAGGGCCAACGGCATCAATGCCATAACCGTCAGGGAAGGAGATGAGCTCCTTGAGGCAAGGATGACCAACGGCCGTCATGAGATAATGCTGGCAGTGAAGTCCGGTCGTGCCGTCAGGTTCAACGAAGCTACAGTGAGACCCATGGGCCGTACGGCATCAGGAGTGCGCGGTATCACACTCTCCGGAGAGGATGACGTGGTAATAGGCATGATTACAGTCGAAAATGAGTCGTCCGATGTGCTTGTTGTCTCTGAAAACGGCTACGGCAAAAGGTCTGCAATAAGCGATTACCGGATAACCAACCGCGGAGGAAAGGGTGTCAAGACTATTAATTTCACAGACAAAACCGGAAAACTGATAGCCCTCAAGGGCGTTAATGACCAGTTTGATCTGATGATAATCACGCAGGCAGGCATCGTACTGAGGATACCTGTCAGCAGCCTGAGGGTTATGGGCAGAGCAACCCAGGGTGTCAGGCTGATTAACATCAGGGAAAATGACTCAATAGCCTCAGTTGCTTATGTGGAAGTAAATGAGGAAGATACAGAGCAGGGCGACGGTTTTGAGGAGCAGGCAGGGGAGAGCGTTGACTAATTTGGCAAATTATTTGAAGAATATATTCTAAAGTTATATTTTTGGAACAACATTTAAAAGCAAATTATCTAGACATGAAGAAGATCACACTATTGGTACTGGCAGTAATAATCTCATCTGCTGCAATAGCGCAGAAGGGAAAAATCAGAGCCGCTGAAACATTTATCAGGGAGGGTGCTTATGACAAGGCGAAGGAAGCCATTGAGACAGCAATCGCCCACCCGAAGTCAATGGGCCTTGCAAAAACCTATTATGTAAAAGGTAAGCTCTGCCAGGCCGCTTTTGAATCAGGAGACCAGAAGTTCATGGAACTCTATCCTGATATTCTTATGGAGGCTTACAGGAACTTTGAGAAGGCAGTAGAAATGGATCCCAAAATCAAGAACACCGTTATTCAGGAGAATGCTTATGCTCTTCTTGGGAACTCCTTCCTCAACGATGCCATCAACAAGTTCAATGACAAGAACTTCAAGGAAGCAATGCAATCATTTGAAAGAAATGTGAAAGTCACAGCAAGTGATCTATACGTTGGTATGGTTGACACTCTCGTGATCTTTAACGCCGGACTGGCTGCCTATAACGCAGAGATGTATCCGGAGGCAATTGCCCATTTCCGCACATGCACAGAGTCAGGCACAGAAGATACCAAACCTTACATATTCATGAGCGACAGCTACCTGAAGATGAAGGATACCGTGAATGCCGAAGCAATACTTATGGAAGGCTATAAGGCTTATCCTGACACCCTTGACATTATCCTTCAGGCAACCCAGTTCTATCTTGATGCAGACAATTCAGAAAAGGCTTTTGAGTTCGTGCATAGGGCAATGGAGATGGATCCTGAGAATTATATTCTGTACCTGGTTGAGGGAAGCCTCTATATGAAACTGGAAGACTACAATAAGGCGATTGAGAGCCTGAAGGTATCACTCACCAAGAACCCGACCCAGTTTGAAAGCAACTATAATATCGGCCTGAGCTATGTTTCAATAGCAAATGAGATGCTCAATGAAGCCAATATGATAGCTGACAACAGGGAGTATGAGATTGCCAAAGACAAGGCATTTGAGGAGATGCAGAAGGCTATCCCGTTCTTCCTTGAGGCTGAGAAGGCAAACCCCACATCTGTTCCAACACTTGAATTCCTGAGGGAAATCTACCTTAAGCTGAAAATGATGGATGAATTCGAGGCCTACAAGGCAAAAGTTGAGAACCTGTAACAACAGGTAAAACTGATCAAAACTAAAAAGAGGCACCTCAACGCAGGTGCCTTTTTTATGCAGCCGGAAGAAGGGCAGGGGATAACCAGGAAAATAGTTGCAGCAATGTTATCTGCTGTTTTTGTCAACTATGCCAGTCCGGACTCTGCTTAACATAATATTAATTATAGGCAAATATCCGGACTGCTTGATTTACTACCGTATTCATGGACTGCTGTATTGATCCTGATTACTTCTTTGCCTCCCTCATGTCATGTGTGGTAAGGCTTCTGTTCCAGTGACCCGTTACTTTTTCTCCGGTCGCTGTCAGGCATTCAAAATCCAGCACATAGGAGTCTCTTTCGATGGAGACTTTTACAATTCCGGACACTGCATTCACAATTGTCCCGGTCTGTTCGGTAAAATTAACGGTCATCCCGAAATTGGCGACATCGAAAGTGGATGGTGCCTTGCTTTCGGTTGTGAATTGGTATGTGCCGGCAGCCAGTTCGGTAGCAGATGAAGAATAGAGCTGGAAGAAAACAACATTACCGGTGCCTCTGAATTCGTGTTTGTCACGATTGTAACTGACGCCGTTTGAATACAGGGTAACATCAAAGTTATACCCTGTGGCGTCCTCAGCAAGACCAAAGTTGTGGATAAATCCCTGGTCCAGAGGATAATCGTTTACTGTGTACCTGAAATGGTTGGGTTCCTCGGGCTTGCTGCATCCTGAGGTTCCAATAATGGAACCAAGCAGCAGAATGGCTGCAAAGACTCTGGACTGTTTCATAGTTACTATTATCAGGGGTTAATAATGCATCCGGTTCGTCAACTAAAACATATGGTTTTGTTATTTGTTCACTGGTTTTAAACTGATTATCAAAATGAAGCATGTCAGCTGACATCCGTTCAGGAGATTTTTGTACTTTCACCCTCTGTCACCGGAGCATTAAGATGCGCAGTTGATGAATCATCCCGGATAGTTTGGTTTAGTTAGAGAGATTAACCCCGCTCCCATGGAAAAGAAATATCAGATAGACCCGTCAACAATCAGTTTTCTGCATGATTTGAACAGGCATAATGACCGGCTGTGGTTCTCAGCAAATCGCCCTCGATATGAAAGCGCCCGTGAGAATTTCTCTGTTTTCGTTCAGGCAGTTATAGATGACATAATTGAATTTGAACCCATAATGCGTGGCCTTGAAGCGAAGAGCTGCATCTTCAGGATCAATCGTGATATCAGGTTCACCCATGATAAGTCGGTTTACAAAACGAATTTTGGCGCTTTCATCGTGCGCGGTGGCAAAAAGAATGGAGTGAGATTCCCTGGTTATTATCTTCATATTGAGCCGGGCCAGTCGTTTGTTTCCGGCGGGGCTTACATACCGCCCCCGCCATGGCTGAACAGAATACGTGAGAATATATCCGTCAATGGCAACAGGCTTGTTGAAATAATAACCAGCAAAGAATACAGGAAATATTTTGACGGGATTGAAGGTGAAAAACTAAAGGTACCACCCCGGGGCCATTCAAAGGATCATCCTCATATTGAGCTCATTAAGATGAAAAGCTTCCTCCCGCAGAAATTATTTACCGATGATGAGGTTGTTTCTACTGAATTCTTCGGGGTGGTCACCAGCGCTTTCCATGCCATGAAGCCGCTGAACGACTTCCTCAGTGAAGGAATTTGATGCTACGGTTGCTATGGTTGTAGTGCGGGTAGCCGGGCCTGATAGCGGTCCTGCTCACTTGCAGGTGAGGTCATGAAGGTGGTGCGCGCCGCTTGACAGTTCTTCTGACTATAAGGTGTGGTCATGTGACAGGTCCTGGCCGGATCATGGGTCTGCACATTTCCTCCATAAGTGTGCTTGAATTCCAAAAAATATTATCTTTCGGCATAAAATAAGAAAACTCGAAAATGAAAAAGTTTTTATTCACTATTGTTCTGGCAGCAATGATACTGCCATTCGCAGCCGCCCAAAGTAAGCTTGAAATAGGTAAGAAAGCTCCTGAATGGGTGCTGACTGATGCCGCCAAGAAAGAATTCACCATGAACTCCTGGCCTGGTAAAGTGCTTCAGATCAATTATGTTGACCCCGACAATGATGATCTGAATGATCCCTTCAATGATGCCATTGACAAGGCAGTTGACGTGGATAAGGTTATTGATCAGAACGCCTTCAAGGGATTCGGGATTGTAGACCTGCAGTCGACCAAGCTGCCTGACGGACTGGTACGCGCCATTGCGGGCAGGAAAGCAAAAAAGTACGATACAACCATCCTCTTTGATTACAAGGGTCTGCTTCATGAGAACTGGGACATGCCGAAGGACAGTTACACCATTGTCATAGTGGATAAGAACCGCATTGTCCGGGGTGTATACAAGGGCAAGATAGCTGACGGCGACATACCGGGTATTATTGATATGATAGTGAAGCTAACCAAAGAGTAGGCTTCACTGAAAAAACAAGAGAGGCTGCCCCTGATTATCACGGGACAGCCTCTTTTTTTATAACTATTATTCCTGATGCCTGGAGACGTCTATCGCCTGAGCTGCAGCAAAATGCACTGATCAGTTATTTGTTGAAACTGATCAGTTATTTGTTGAAGTTATCTCCTGGTTTATTCTGAACCGGATCCGTAAAACACCTTCATTGAAGTCAGCCGAGGTTATCAGAAATGATCCTATTTCCGAAGTGTTTGATACATGCTCTCCGATACAGGGACAGGCATCAAAATTACCGATTCGGACAATCCTTATCATATCCCCCGCTTCTTCCGGAAGTTTACCGGTGAAGTATCTCGCGTCAGCCTCCCTCCTGCTCATCAACTCCTCTCCCACTGGTATCTTTAACTTAATTATCTCATTTACTGTTTTTTCCACAGCCCTCACCTCATTTTCGGACAGACCTTTCCTGATACGATAATCGCATTTGCTCTTCCGGCTCTCTATGTGGCTGTTGAACGAACGGCCGCAATGGTACATCTTGTCCATTACAGAGTTAAGGATATGCTCCGCGGTATGCATGGCTGGATTATAGTCTTTAGCTGGCATGATGAATGTATATCTGGAGTATTCAAACGGTTTGTCAGGGTTAATATTTTGCCATCAGCCTCAGAAAAGAGTCCACATATGTAAATATCACATCCCTGTTGCTGATCACTTTTCCGTGTCAGACTCCGGGGTCACCACGCAGAAAAGCATATCAGTAGGTTCATCCGACCGGGTGCAGTACCGGTCACGTCAATCATTCATAATTTCCCATTGGTTTTTCACTACCGATAAGATCATCCACTGATCATCTCCGGAGAGTTCTTTTAACCCACTCTCTCTCTGACTGCAGGTAGCTCAGCATCTGTGACCAGTCGCCCGGCATGGCTGAGTACTTCTGCGCCTCCCTGTCCAATGCCTCAATGCATTTCAGGAGGGCTGTTTCTGCTTCTTCCCTGCGGTCCATCCTTAAGAGAAGAAGGGCTTCCTGCTTGAATGCCCCCGGAGGCGCTTCTGAGACACTTTCAGTAACAGAGCGTACCACTGAAAGTGCCTTCTCATCCTCTGTATCAGAACCGGAGAGGTTCATCATCGCCTGTGAGAGAAGAACCATGTCATCAGTGGTTGCAACCCCTGAGGCAATATTTCTTTCAAGGAGCCTGCGACAGAGAAGGTAGTGCGACTGGTTATATGCCCTGAATGCATTAAATGACATTACCGGTGCAATAAGTCTCTCATAATCAATCGAAAAGTATTTAACCGTGTCTGCAAAGGTAGCTGCCCTTCTGGCAGCATCAGGGAAGTAACCGCCGGTGAATCCCAGGTAATAACTACCCATCAGCTCACCTGTCTCAAGCACTTTTTTGAGCATTGAGGCAAGGACTGACGGTTTCATCCGGTATGACAGAAGGACTGACACCGCGCAGTTGTCTGCTTCCAGTTCCTGCTGTGTGGTATACCTGATGACATTGCCCAGGTCCGGCTCCAATCCATTGGCCCGACTTGTTTCATATCTTGTCAGATGGTGATCGAGGGCAAAATGTGCTACCTCCTGGGCCATCAGTGCCAGCAGCTCTGCCTCACTGTTCACTGCAGTTATCATGCCCGTGGTGATAATCATTGTGCCATCTGGACCAACCCATGCATCGGGGGTAATTTCCGCAAGTATACGGAGGCTCAGTATTCCGGGTCGTTTATCAGTATGGCGGACCGGATAGACCATCCTAAGGATACTGTAAAGCCTTGCTTCAAGGTAACTGTCTATATAGAATGAGTTGGCCTGTTCTACAGTACTGATGTAGTCCTTCATCATCTCCTCCATAGCGAACCTCTGCTCATAATCATAGCCTGATTTAAGGAGCTGGTCATATACCCGTGTCTCCAGTAATAACTTCTGCCAGAGTGATTCAATATCCCCGGGAATGAGCTCATATTGCCTGAGTTCAGGCTGACTGACGTCAGAAGTTTTTCCTGTAACCGGATCCGGGGCAGTCTGAAGTGTAAGGAATCCTCGGGATCGCCTGACATTTTCAAATGTAACCTCTTCACCTGTAGTGCGAAGCCTGGCTTTCAGGTTCAGGGGTATCTGGCAGAGAGCCCCGGCAGGGGCCATAAAAAGAAGTATGACCAGCAGAATGGCAGCTTTTCTCATTTCAGATTCTTTTTAAGGTTATATATCAACATCAAAAATCATGCTATAGAGCATTCACTGGTACTCTATTTTCAGTGCCTGTACAGTTCCAGGCTCACATCTCTTCAGCATCTGCTATATCACGGCCAATGCTCTTCTTGAGCTGGTACAGGTCCTGCTTCATGGACGCTACTGTGCGAAGGAGCTGTTTCTCCGGCAGCACCGGCTCCGGCAACTCATTGCTTATGTAATTTACAAATTTCCAGATTTCCCTGACATCATTAATATGGACTTCATAGGGCTCATAAAGCGGATTCAGGGAATAGAGCACCAGCCTGCCGCTTTTTTCGATGTTGTTCTCTACCACCTTGAAGACGATACCGTCATTTGACGTAAGAATTATATATGCCTGCCCGCTCCTGATATCATGCCAGTCCTGCAGGAACTCACCGGTAACCCACGCCTTGTCGGGTATGGGCAACATGGAATCGCCCTTCAGCTGGAAGGTGCGATACTTTCGGTTGGGTGACAGGAAGGGAAGGTTGAACAGGGGTAAGTCACCGATAAACTCCGGGTCAGCATAGCCGGTAGTGTAGCCTGCCTTGGCCTTCTCACTGACTAGCTCAATATTCTCACGGTTGTCAGGAGTGACTGTGGTGGCAAGCACTCTCAGGTTACTTCCTTTTATATATGCATCATATCCCCTTTCCAGTTCACCCAGCTGGCTCTCTGAGAGGTGTGTGAGGTCAATCTTGAGCAGGGTGTCAAGAGAGATGTTATAATAACCTGAAAAGGCCACCAGGGCTTCTATACCGGGCTGTGCCACGCCGTTCTCGTAGCCGCTGAGGGTTGACCTCTTCATCTGCAGGGCTGATGCCACGTCATCCTGAGTGCGCCCCCTGCGCTTTCTTAAAAATTTTATGTTCGATGAGAAGTACATATTGAAAAAATGATTATATTGTAATCACAAGTTTGATTAATTTTTAATCAAAGATAAATTAAGTTTTTGAAATAACAAGAAAAAAATGAAAAAAAGGCAACAGGCAGTAGGCAACAGGCAGTAGAGAAATAATTGTAAAGTATGACAACAAATCAATAAATGGCCATAAATCGGCAGCCTGCAATCCTCAGTCATTAACTGACTGACTGTCGGCTGCTGACTGCTGACCGGAGACTGGACAATGGACGCACGCAGCATATTGCATCTTGATCTTGACACCTTTTTCGTGTCGGTGGAAAGGGTTCGCGACAGCCGGCTCAATGGCCGTCCCGTGATCATCGGCGGCAGCTCTGACCGCGGGGTGGTCTCCAGTTGCAGCTACGAGGCACGCAGCTTTGGCGTCAGTTCGGCCATGCCGATGAAGATGGCGCGTACCATGTGTCCAGAGGCAGTCTTCATCCGAGGCGACATGGAGATGTACACGAAATATTCGAGGATGGTGACTGACATCATCGCCGATAAGGCACCGCTCTACGAAAAGGCGTCAGTGGATGAGCACTACATTGATCTCACCGGGATGGAGCGCTTTCACGGCTGTGCCCGCTGGGCTCATGAGCTGCGTGACACTATCATAACCGAGACGGGATTGCCCATCTCCCTGGGACTGTCGGTTAACAAGACCGTCTCAAAGATAGCTGCCGGCGAGGCCAAGCCCAACGGTGAGAAGGAGGTGGCGCAGCAGCAGGTCCTCCCCTTCCTTGATCCTCTCTCCATCAGAAAGATACCTATGATAGGCCAGAAGACCTACCACACGCTGCGCTCAATGGGCATCTCCACGATACATACTTTGCGTGTCATCCCGGCCGGGATGCTGGAGTCGCTCATGGGCCGGAACGGCACGGAGATATGGAAGAAAGCCAACGGCATTGACAACACGCCGGTAATCAGCTATTCCGAGCAGAAGTCTATCAGCACCGAGCATACCTTTGAGCGCGACACCACTGATACGGTTATGCTCAACCAGATGATAGTGAGCATGACCGAGAAGCTGGCCTATGAGCTGCGCCGCCAGGAGAAGCTGGCATCATGCCTGACGGTGCGGATACGTTACTCTGATTTCGACACTCACACGCTGCAGCAGAGGATCCCCTACACTGCCTTTGACCATGTGCTCATCAGCGAGGCACAGAGTCTTTTCCGGCGTCTATGGCAGCGGCGCATGCTCATCAGGCTCATCGGGGTAAAGGTGAGCGGCCTGGTGCGCGGGGTGCAGCAGCTGGATATGTTCGAGGATACACCCGAGATGGTGAGTCTGTATATGACGATGGATAATCTTCGGAACCGTTTCGGACGGCATGCCATCCGCCGGGCCGCCGGGGTGATGACCGTCGCGGAGCGCAGCGAGCGCGAGCTCAGAAAGGCGTCGGAGCTCCTGTCCGAGAAATCACGCATGGAGGAACGGCTGCGGGGATGGCACTATCATTAGTAGGCAGTAGGCAGTAGGCAGTAGTGAAAGTTACTGATTAATTGTGAATTACAAGACCTTCAGACCTCAGACCTCAGACCTTCAGATTTCTATGATAAAACCAAATGTTCTTTGAAAAGGTTTTCTGGTTGATATTCATAACCACGATTTATTACGGCACATAATCGATGTATGATTTTGTTTCTCACTGCATTAATTACAAG